>OBSA01000072.1_pt1 | contig 33302 bp, 46 predicted proteins | sample 1501291 | NCBI WGS metagenome assembly OBSA01 (sample SAMEA3360679, study PRJEB22359) | human gut metagenome | biome: ENVO:urban biome; feature: ENVO:human-associated habitat; material: ENVO:feces | place: Bangladesh | collected 2011 | reverse complement strand
GTAGAGCTTAATTACGCGCGATATAAGCGCATTATAGACGAATTTAATAAAGTTGTCAAGGAAGAGATTTTAGAGCGCTCACAGCCCTTTAAAATGCCTTATGGGCTAGGCACTATATGCATAGTAAAATATAAACCAAAGAGCTACTCTAGTTAGTCATTGTCTACAGATTACAAATCAACTAAAGAAGTAGGCAAAAGGGTTTATCATTTAAACGAGCACTCTAATGGATATAAATATAGATTATATTGGTCAAAAATACCCAGGATGTTTTCTGATAGATATAAATACTAGCTATGTATGGTTAGGGAAAACAAAAGGCACCTTGCTCAACTTATATTTAATAAACAAGATTATATAAATATAGATGATATACAAGTATACAAAATGTGAGTCAGTTATAGCTAAAATTATGGCTGACTCAAACATGCAAGAAAAGAACATGCGTATTACAGATATACGAGAATGGATCTTTGAGGCTGTTGAAAAAATTGGTGCCCCTGTATAGTATGTATAGAAGGAGTCTGGTGAAGATTGCGTTCCAATATTTGAAATACACGAACATCAAGTTCCAATACCAGAAGACTTAGAATCATTGACAACTGTAGCCTATTCAAACAATGGAACAAATTGGGTATAGGCACTAAAAGATGAGAGCTCATTTAAGTCTAAGGCTGATACAAAACCTATGCATCACCATCATCCAGAGTAGCCGGCTGGCGTACCGTTGATTACGCATAGATCTTAGCTTCTTGGAATCAATGGTAGTACTGCGCTGATGGATGCTATTAGAGATAAGAAAATAGACGTTCCTACATACTGGATTAAACCAGGTTGGATAGTCTTTAATAAAGACAAAGGTTTTGTTAAATTGTCATACAAGGCTATAGCTACAGACGAAAGGGGTTATCCACTTATTCCAGACTTAGCTTCATATTAGGAAGCTATATACTGGTACGTAATGATGAAGTTAAGCTTCCCAAAATTCCTTAGAGGATCACTTGGAGGAAAAGCTAGATACAATTAGAACACATACTTCTATATATAGCAGCAGTGGAATTTCTATAGAAACCAGGCTTACGCTGAGGCAATGATGCCAAACGAAAGTGAGATGCTTACTATTAAGAATGAGTGGACTAAGCTTATACCAGAGTGGGATGATGACGAGAACTTCTTCAATAACACCGGAAAGAAATAGTTAAACTTTAACGATTATTGCTATGGATACTAATACTGAACCACAAATTAATAGTTTTGCAGGAGGATTAAATAGTGATGACGATCTCTCTGTTGTTGCTACAAACTAGTATATTGATGCTAGAAATATAAAGATATCGTCATATAGAGGTGGAGAAGGTAGAGACAATAGACATGGATCATTAATGCCAGTATAGGGTGTAAAGCTAGCTGGATTACTTGCTGGTGAGAATAACAAAGTTGTTGCTACTGGTTCAATAAGAGATTATGGAGTAGTTGTTTGTATTGATGAAAACGAAAACAGACTTAAGATCTATAGTTTTAAAAATGCGATAGGCGGAACAGTGCACGATTAGGACTTCAACGATATATAGGATAGTAGACTTGTTGTAGATGCGCAATTATTACCTTTGGATGAAGGAGAGAAGTATCCAGATGTATTTGATATTCAGCTTAATTATGAGAGCGAAAACAATATCAAGTTATACTTAGCTGACTCTAAGCATCCGATAATGGTTTTTAACATAAATAGAGATGATAGCTTAATATATAGAGAGCTTGATAAATGTCTATCTTATCCAGAAGCAGTTTGCAAACCACCAGTATTTGAAGAGTATGTACCAGGAAAGATAGAGTTTGGTGTTGTAAGTTATTGTTATCAGTTATACAATAGATACGGAATACATACAGGAGCATCTATACAATGTCAGCAAATACCAATTGGCAATTATGATTTCGACAGTAAATATGTAAAGTGCGGTGGCAAATAGGGCGCACAATCAAATTGCGGAGTAAAAATATCTATACAAATTCCTAGAAATTATTGGCACCTTGATTACATCAAAGTACTTAGGGTACAGTATACTCAAAACGGATAGATGCCAATAGTGTCTGTAATATACGATGCTAAAGTAAACTTTAATGAGCAAGATTCTACAGAGTTAATTATAAATGATGTTGGTAACGATCCAATAGAATAGATTAGTGTTGAAGAGTTAAATTCATTACAAGGTGTTAGGATAATACCTAATTCATTAGCATCTAAAGATGGCTTCCTGTTTGCTGCAAACACAAAGACAATACAGACTACTATTAAGGATTTCGATAAATGGGATGCGAGAGCATTTAGGTTTAATTACGAAAATGAAAGTATCGTAAAAGATGTTAATGGTGATAACGTATTTAAAATAGATGCGCACGATAAAGACATAGAAAGTGACTCTGTTGCAGTTCCTCCGTTTGATCATGATTGTTATGATGACACTTATAATAACATAAACAAAGAAGCTTCGCTGTATTCTGCTAATTTTGTATTCGATTCAAAATATAGATGGGTTGGAGGATCTGGTAAAAATATAGAATGGAGATTCGTTATTTCTTCTTAGGTTGAAGATTCTTGTATAAAGGAAAACAATACAAGAAAGATAGGAACGTTATACAATTATTCTCAAAAAGAAAACATATAGCAGAACAATATTTTCTACATCGATAAAGATTTTAAGCCATCTAAAATAGAGAAAGTAGAGTTTGATCCAGGAATAAATAGCAATACATGGTTAATAAAGTCGCTTAGACGAAATGAGATTTATCGTTACGGAATTGTTTTGTACGATAAGTACTGTCAAGCTTCTCCAGTTAAGTGGATTGCTGATATAAGAACCCCAAATGTCACTGAAGAAGGGTTCTAGTTGATGTCATCCAATACTATCGTTAATGGTAAGCGCTACGAATTAGTTATCAGAAATCTAGGAATACAGTTTATGGTAAAAAGTTTACCAGAAGGCTGTACTGGTTATCAGATAGTTAGATGTGCTAGGCATGAATCTGATATCGCTACAATATCGCAGGGCGTACTTAGTTCCCCTGTATCTAATGCATATAGTAGACAGTATGAAGGAAAGAATGATGATTACTAGATAACAAAATATCATATGTTTTGTCCAACAGGATTCTTAACAACAAATAAGTTCATAGAAGGATATAATGTGCATAATTAGCTTGTTTGGAACGGAGATGATCTTACGTCTCAATGTATGACAAACATAGATAATGACAAATTATTGCAATTTGTTTCAAAGGAAATTTGTTATCAGCCAGAGTCGTTTAAGCAATTTACAAAAGACAAAAAATATTATTTACAAAAATAGTCTTTTTTATTTGGAGCTAGGGGTGACTATAAGTTTAGTGATGATTAGTATGATTCACCTAGAAATGGTAGCTATAATAAAGATTACGGAAGTTTGACCGGTTTTAACGGAAGGGAAAATTTTAAATTTATAATACCATGTATTTCAAACTGTGCTGTCGAGTTGTTTACTGGGCGACGTGACAATGGAGATGGAAGAGGAGAATTTTATGTTAATAACTTAACAATAAATAACGATCTTTTTAAAGATAGTCCAATCTGTTATCTGGATACACCATATAATCCAAGTTATTTTTATAAAGTGAACCCTCAATCACATAAAGCGAGAAATCCGAGAAGTATTGGTGGTATTACAGGACAGATTATTAATAGCGGAACAATTGGCGGACTTGGAAACGATAGACCATATTCATATGCATTAATTAAAGATTGTATCTTAAACTTTGATAGACTATATAATAATGATAATGAGTCTGCTGATAAAAGATAGGAAAAATCTGGTAAATTTATAATACAGAAAGCTTTCGCTTATATAAAATTATACGAATAGAGTACTCCGCCATACGAATTTATTGGTAGTCCTACTTCCCTTGACGATTGGTTTAATAATTTTGGTATCATTTATAACAAAAATTATATACAGGACTTTTAGTTAGTTGATCAAATAAAATGGGATCAGGCGTTCAAAAGAAACTTTAATAAAGAAGGAGATGAGCAAGCTTCATCAAAAGCTTATCCTAACTATGCAGTTTCTGCTGGCGGAGCACTATTTACAAATATGGTTACCGGTGGAATCTGCAACGATACTAGTGGCAATATATTGGGATCGTTTGGTAATTATAATGGTGGATTTAAAAATGATGGAACTGGTACACATGGCAATAAAAACGCATGCTTTGGAACTGGCGGAAAATGTTTACTGTTAAGCTGCTGGTACAAAGAAAAGGGTACAGCTGGTGCCGTTTCTTATTATTATCCAGAGAATGGCAATTATTACGATAGTTTTAAACAGGAGGAATATTAGACAGAACCTGGTGAAATTGGCGAAATACTCAAGATAATTAGACCAACTCTACTTGGAACATACCTAACCAATCTTAGATAGCAAATAACTCCTTATGGTGGGTATTCATTTACAAATAGGCTTACGAATATATATTACGGAGACGGTAACTACTTCGAGTCTAAAAACGAATGGAATACTGTATTTGATGGAGATTGTCATATAGAAACATTTGAGTATACTTCTATGCATAAAGTGTATGGAGCATACAAGGGAGCAAAGGATTTAGATTTCCCTAATACTCATATGATAACATACTCTATACCAACTGAGTCGAATATATGGTGCAAATTCCAACATGGATGGACATTTAGCTCCAACGCAAGAGATAATTACGCATCTTTTATACAGGCTGAACCATGCGAGATAACAGAAGCTTACGTACAGAAAGAGCCTGAATATGTTTATAACTCTGTATATAGCGTATAGAATACAAGTATTCCGCTTGCTGTATACGATGATCTTAATCCACAAGATTATAATAAAACCATAGACACAAGAGTATATTATTCTGATTTAAAACAGAATGATGAAATTATAGATAGTTGGTGTAAATTTAGAAGCTCTAACTTTATAGATGTTGATTAGGAGTATGGTCCTATAACTGATATATGTACATTTAAGAATGTTCTTACATTTTTCCAGGAACAATCATTTGGTGTACTTAGTGTTAATGATCGTAGTGTTGCTACAGATAATTCTGGACAAAACATAGTGCTTGGAACGGGAGGAGTGCTTGATAGATATGACTACTATAGTAATACTTATGGAATGCATAAACAGCAATTCTGTGCAGCATGTACTACCGGTGGCTTGTATTGGTTTGATAGTCATAATAATGTAATCTGCTTATTTGATGGCTAGAGTGTAACATAGCTTTCAAAACAAGGTAAGGTATAGAATATACTGAACAAGTACAAAAAGGATAACAACTTTAAGGTGTTCTATAATAATAGATATAATGAAGTTGTATTCAATGTTTTAAGCTATGATATGCAGATTGTGTACAACGAAATGCTTGGCAAGTTTACATCAACATTAACAATACCATTCGATGGAGCTATATAGTTCTTTAACGGAGAATATCTTATAAAGAAAAACGATACTGTATGCATATATTAGTATGACTACCTTGACGGATCACCTAAATCAACAACTCAGCAGCTGCTTTCAAGCTACGTTAAATACGTTGTTGCTCAATAGCCGCTTGTTACAAAGGTGTTTGACAATCAAGAGATTGTTACATACGAAAACCTGTAGCTATAGGCAATGATATCTGATTAGGATGATTATTTTTCAAAGAATCATAAATACGTATGGTAGACAGAATCTCAGAAGATAGAATCTAACCTAGAAAAACAGATAACACTTAGAGAGAATAATCATAGATTTGCCATACCTAGGGCTGATGGATTATTTGGCAATAGAGCTAGAGGCAAGGTCATGATTTGCAGTATAGAAGATATCAAACCAAATCCAGCTATGGCAATACAATATATAATAACAAAATATAGATAGTCATGGAGCTAAAGTAGAGAAAGAAGATAAATAATATGCCAAAATACAACAATGGTATAGACTTATCAAGTAGTGTAAAGAGTATTGGCGGTGATATATCTGGAATGAATACGTATAAGCAATAGCTGACATCTTTACCAGCAATTAAAGAAATAAATGGAATGAAAATTCCTAGCAGTACAAATTTCGGTGGAGGCGGAATAAGTGCTGGTGCTGTAACAGGAGCTGTTAATGGTACAATAGGAATGATACAAGGATATAATTCCATGCAGGACGCAGTAAAAGGGACAGACGAGCTTATGGCTTATTCTGGACAAAGAACAGATTAGGCATTCGGTGTAAACTATCAAGCACAGAATGACATCAACAAGCAAAAAGCAATGAGCGATATATCTAAGTCTAATAGAAACGCGACATTAGGAATGGTTGGATCTGGAGCTGCTGCAGGAGCTGCTATAGGATCCGCTATACCTGGCGTCGGTACGCTTATAGGAGGAGCAGTTGGAGCTATTACTGGATTATTCGGAGGCTTGTTTGGAAGTAAAAAAGCTAGAGAAAGACAGCGTAGAAAAATATTTAATGCACAATAGAAAGTTAACCTTGTTAACTAGGTTAATCAATCATCAGCTGCAACAGAAGGTCTTACATAGCAATATTATTTAGATAATGGTAACACGTATGATGATGTATTGTACGCCAACCGAGGAAAAGATTTAATAAAACCAAGATATGTTAAAAGGAAATAAAGTATGGACACCTAATGGATATTAGAGTGGTCCTGTAAATAGTTTAGTTGGCAAAGGGGAGTCCATTATAGATTATACTAATGGCACAGGAACTCTTGTAACCAAAGGAAAGGTTGGAGTTGATAATTAGCCTAGCTCTGTTAGTGTAAACGATAATAATGTTATAGCTGGTAATGATGTAGACTGGAGCAACGGTATGAAGTTTTCTGACCAAGTAGCCCCATTGACAGCAAAACTTTAGATGTATAACAACATTGAGAAAAGAGCTGGAAAGAAATCCGAACTTAGCTCTTTATCAAAATAGACGATGGAACTTTAGAAGAATCAGCTAGATCGCGCTAAAGCTCCTATTTTGTAGGCTATGAAGAATATTACAGATAGACAAGAGAAATAGCATTAGATCGAAGATTACGCTGCTCAGATTAAACACAACTGTGGAAAAGATAGATTTGATAACGGTAAGAGCTTATGGGATAAAACAAAGTAGACAATTTCTAGCTGGACTAAATCTGGTAAGGGTAAAGTATCTAATTCTATGCTTGATTTAGGCTACGCGTTTCCTGCACTGCTTGAAACATAGATGCTTAATCATTGGCGTAGAGAAAACCCTGTAATGCCAAATATATACGCAGCCAATAGATATGCTCCAATAGCTTTACAGACTATGGCTGGTAATAGAGTATCAGCTAATCCTATTCTTGAAAAGTTATATGCACAAGATAGACAGGCTGCTTATTAGCTCGCTAATTCTGGTGGTTATACAGGTGGTCAGAGATAGGCTAACAGAGTAGCATTGGCTTTAGGCAATTAGAGAAACGTTGCAGATGCACTCATGAATGTGCAGGAAAAGAATGCTGCATACAGAAACGCTTATGCTGAGATGGCTGCTAGACTTGGTGATAGCGACGCATAGAGATTACAGCAGTCTAACCAGTATGGATGGGAGGCTTACAATAGAGCACACGGCGCTAAGACTAAGGGTATTGAAACACACTTGTCTAATCTCGGTCTTATTGGTCAGAAATGGTTGTCACAGCGCATTAAAAATAAGCAGTACGGAGATATACTTGATATATATCAGCAGGATGTAGATAACAAGAAAGAAGCGTTAAAAACAATATATGGTATAGGTGCAGATGCAACAGCAAGTGGATCTACAAATAAAGTTGATAGTACATCTGGATCAACCTCTATTAATTATAAAAACATAGCTCCAGGTTGGACTCCTGGTAAGTATTAGTTGTTTTCTGGATCACCTAATATACCAAATTAGGACACAGGAATAAACAGAGGTGTACTTGATTTAAAATACGGTGATTATTCTTTAAACAATTTAAAAGCACCATATGGAAAGTATTGGTACATAGATCCAGATAAAGTTGCCGATTCTGCAAAGTATACAAGAAATTGGGCAAAGTCAAAAGAATAGTATTAGAGAGGTGCTTTTGGTACGCCGTACGAGAGAATTAATTTCTCTAGCGATTATACTGGCGGATTTGGTCCTAATGGATTATTCTTGCCAATATGGGCTGGAAGTACATTTGATTATAACCCATATAATATAACTAGCTTAAGATTGAGACAATGATAGGAATGTATGACGAACCAGTAGCGGTACCTATAATCGACCTACTGGATAGCAGTATGATGTCGTAGTACATCAGTGCTGCAAGAGAGCAATACAATTAGGCTGTACAGGACCAAAAAGAGTTCGCTAAGGAATTCGGGGATCTGTATAGTCCTAGTGCTAATTTGAATAAAGCTTACTATGATTAGACAAAAGGTAGGATCAATGCTGGTCTTAATTACTTATATTAGAATGGCATAGATCCACTTAGATCTGCAGAAGGTAGAGCTTATATAGCTAAGATTATTAGAGAGACCCCTTATGATAAGATCTCTAAATGGAAAGCTGACGCTGACAATATGAAGACATTTTAGAAAGCAGCCGCTTCCATGGTTGCTGAAGGAAAACTTACACAGGATTAGCTTGGTTGGCAAATGTAGAAGTATGGGTTAGATTATGATAAGTTTGACCCATATACTCAAAGTTGGAATACATTAGCTCCAACGAAGATGGATACGTTAGAAGATCTTACGAAAATTCCATATAGTGTACTTAAGCCTAGTAATCTTACATAGCAACAAGTTGAGGCTATGGGTTACAAGTATGACCCAAAGAATGATTACACCGGTATTACAGATTAGATGATTATGGATACGGCTGGTAAAGCAATACCATCCGTTATGTCTACAGCTGCAGGCGAATATTATTATGATAAAGCTAAATAGTAGCTGCAGTAGGCTGGTGTAACTAATCCTACCGACGATTAGGTCAAACAGCAATTACAGGGTACTGTAGCGCAACTTTGGGAAGGAAAGAAGAATATAGCATGGGATCCTAACAAATATTCTTTGCTTGATTATTAGAATGTACTTGCAGATAAACTTGATGCAAAGAAATCAGCTAGAGACCTCGCTAGTCAAAAAGCAATTATAGACTATAAATACGCAGATGACGTAAGGCGTGCAAACAATCCTAGTATATAGAATTCATCAAGTTCATCTAGATCTGGTAGAGGTAGTAAGCCAAAGAATCTTTGGACAATATTTGACGTAGCGTATAATAAACCTGGTTAGTCTGCTGGACTTGGTACTACAGACGACTATTAGAAAGAGGGAGTTGCTTTTTCTGACCCAGGAGTACAGGCAAGACGAGTTAAGACTAATGGCGAGTATTAGACAGTTGTAACATTTAAAGTTGGTGACGCTCATCCTGTAAAACGAGGTGGATTTAAGTCCAATGGAACCACAACTCCACCTTGGAAGAAAGCTATGAATGGCAGACAGGTTAACGCCACGGTAATGGGCGGTCTTACATATAATGCAAAGACTGGAAAGTACTACGTAAGATGCAAACTTGATAATACTAGCGAATAGACAGACGAAACATTGCGTAAGTGGAGTGGTGTTACAGAATTCTGGCTCCCTGTTAATGAAACACATAAGGGTTCTCCGTCAAATACAGAGAACTAGCAATCACCAAATGATTAATAATTAAATTATGGCAAATTACAATTTACTTAAGTCCCCATCAGAGGACTATTTTAGAGGATAGGCTAAAAGATTTGGTATAACACTACCAAATCAGCGCCAATCCGTTCCTAATAAAAGGACTTAGGCTAATGTACCAAGTTATATATCAAGACAATCTGGTTCTAGATTAGAATCTGATATAATGCCGCACGGAGATTGGTATAAGCCTAGTCAAAGATCTATTCAGAGATAGAAAGATACTATAGCTGAATATGACTGGAATAAACATATTGACAGCTTGTACAAGAAACAATATCAGTCAAACAGACAAAAGATCGATGCTCAAGATGATTCAGAAGGCATGCTTTCTGACGCAGATAAAGAGAAGCAAACATAGTTTGAGGAAGACAAGTTATTTGAAGACTTTAAAAAGACTGACATCTACAAAAATTCTGTTGGCTCTGACATTGGCGGTATAAACGAACTTGGAAAAGATAGTTTTCAATTCACGTTGTGGAAGATTGGCTAGAGAATTGGTTTGTTTTCAAATCAGTCTAGCGATCTTGGAATTGAAAGCACAAAGGGTAAAATTGCTTTAGCTTAGACAGACTAGGCAAAAGCTGATGCATGGTCCAAAAGGGAGCGACTTAAGAGAGATCTTAAATCAAAAGAAGACCAATGGAATTACCTTAAAGCTAATCCTAGAGCTTAGGTTAAAGGAGACGCATGGAAAGATACATATTTACTTGGTAAAGAAATATTATCAACATATGATTAGCTACAAGATAAAGATTTAAATGAGCTAGCTGATGCATATAAGGCTACATGGATGAAAGATCATACCTCTATGTGGGAGGGTTTCTAGGCTGCTATGACTAAGGCGTTTGCTGCCACAAATGATATGTTCGACGGCACAGGTAGGTCTAAAGAGTAGATGGCTAGAGATTGGCTTGATAATTATAACAAATAGCTGTCGAATAGATTTGAAAAGGCTCATTAGGGAATGAGTTTGGATCAAAAGGAGATTGAAGCTAATCAATTTAAAGCTAAGCGTTAGCAAGACCTTAAAGATTACAAAAAAACTCTTGATGATTAGATGCGTAGAGCATCTAAGTGGAAGAAGTTCTGGAACGTTAGTAAACATGCTGAAAACCTTGCTAACATACATGCTAACGATGATCTTTTGACACCAGATTATTGGTTGTGGAATTTACCTCAACAGATGGGCTCTTCTTGGTCTTCTGATACAGGTAATATCGGAAACCTTATTACAACCGCTGGTACTGTTGGTTCTTTTGCTTTAGGTGCAGCCGGCCATCCAGAAGCTGGTTTTGCATTGTACAATGCAGCTAATGCTGCAGCACTTCCATTTAATCTACAGGGTGCAGAAGATGAAAACTACGCTGAAATTGCCCAACGTTGGACATAGAACTATCAGCAGAATCTTAATAAATATGAATCATAGGAAGCCTTCGGTAAAGCACAAGGTATTTCTGCATCGTATAAAGATTTACAAAAGCAGTCTGTAAAATTTGCGATGTAGAATGGTATGTCTAAGAAAGATGCCGAGGATAGATATAATCTTAATACATAGCAAGGCAAAGAAAGAGTTCTCGGCGATTACCTAATGGGTGTTACAAAGAGTAATGATCCACGTTTGTCCAAAGCTAAGCTCGGCACAACAAAAGGTCTCGAATAGCAATTCATGGTAGATAACGCTAGAACAATGGGTACAGAAATTGTGCAAAACGTTATATCGTATGTATAGCCTGGTAATAGCCTTTCGAATCTATATAGACAAGCTGTATATAAACTTCCAACAACTAAGCTTGGTGCTAAACTTGCTACAAGTAAAGCCGGTAGATTGGTAATAGGGACAGACTATGCTCTTGCTGGTTTAAATGGCGCTGTTGAAAGCAAATTTACACAGGCTGGGCAGTATATTAATTCCCTTACAAGTACAGCTGGTAAAACTGGAGCCAAGATAGGCTCTACAACAATGGATGTACTTGGAGGCGGAGTTCTTGGACATTATGTTGGTGCTGGTGTTGGCACCGCAGTAGGAGAGGCAGCAAAAGGCATTAGCGGACTTGCTAAAGAGGTAATGCCACAAGCTCTTAAAGATGCCGGCGTTATGGCTGGTGAAGCAATTTCAAAAAAGGTTGAGGCTTTAGCTACGATGGTTGGTGCAAAAACACTAAAGAGAAAACTGTTGAAGGCAGCGGTTAAAAACCCTAACACAATAACCGCTTTAAAGATGCTCAAGAAATATGGAATCAACACCGTTAGGAGCGGCATTATAGATAGAGCTTCCGAAGGTAATGAAGAAATTGTACAGCAGTTAAACGCCAATGCTGCCGAAGAGTTCGCTAAGACATATGGATACGGATCAGCTGATATACTTAATCTTGCGTTCCAGGATATGGCTTATAGTAAATAGGTATCAGACTTCTATAAAGGCATGTTTGGTCTTGGTGAATCTGAGCTTTACAACGATATGGAGATGTTGTCAAACTGGCGAGGCGGTTTCGCTATGGGTGGTATGCATCCTATGGTAGCAATGAATATCTATCATGCTGTTAATGATATTAAAAATACTGTACAAGTAAAAGACGCTATAATGCATAGTGCTCTTCTCGATAGGGAACAAGGAAAGATGAATAGAGCTAGTAATGCTGTTATCTCAGACCAGATCTCTGAGGGAAGGTATAATTAGTTGACTACAGAAATATAGTAGCTCAGAGAGGCTGATTTGAAGCGAGAGAGACCACGTTTTGGTGAACAGTATTGGAACGACTTACAGTCTAATGTTGAGCGTATTTCTGCTCTCGTAAACAACAAGTAGATTGAACAGCAATATCGTATTAAAGGCATCAATAAAGGTACAGAACAATACAACGTAGCTATAGCTGATAGAGCTAACATCGAGCAATAGTTAACTGCTAATAGAAAAGCTCAGTAGGAAGCAGAAGTTAGACTTCAGTAGATTTACGGACAGCAGGGTTATCAAAATCAAGTAGAACAGGCTGTAAATAGACAAGAATAGTCAAGAGACCCTATGTTGACTGCCATAAATGCAGCTACAGCAAAGACCAAGGCTATTGAGTCCTACGTTAATAGGAAGGTAGAAGAGTACAAGAAATCCCTAGATACAGCAGCCTTACCGCAAGAAGAGGTAGAAAAATCTGTAGCAAAATATAAAGAGTCTATCAAAGATGAAGCAAACGAATATGGTGAAAGATTTGTAGAAAACTCTCAGAAAGAAGAGCATGATAAGCACATAAATAACTTCCAGAGAAATTCTGAAGCTCATAATAGAATGAAGGCTTTACTTACACTTAAGGCTAAGATGAATTCTATTGATGATATATTTAGGTTTGCTCACGATAAGCTTGGTTTAAAGACCGTTAGACCTGACGCTAAATTATTGTCGGCTAATATAGATAAATAGATTGCCCGTGCGAAGCAAAGTTTAGCTAAAGCTTATAAGAATTTCGATGAGAAATCTACCGATGAATAGACCTTACAATTCTTAAATAACTTTAGCGAATCTGTTGGTTTTAATGATAATGAGATCCAGGAGCTTGAATAGGCTAGAGCTATGTACACTGCTAATGAATCATTACTTAACTCTACGTTGTCTATTCATACAGAAGGCGTTACGCGCGACAACAATGGAAATCTCGAGTATAATCCAGATGAACTTAGGTATCAAAGAAAGTAGGCAGAGCTAAAGTAGAAACTTGGTGATAAATACAAGCCAGAAGAGCACACTAGAGCTACTGCTAAAGATGGTTCTAAGAGTAAGCTTAATGAGCGTATCACAAAGATTATAGACGCAAATAAACAGAACGAAAATATCGACTGGATGTTGTCTGATATATATGCTGGCGATGCAGTAACAAAGCTTACAGAAGATTACTAGAACGATATGCTTAAAGCTGCCGAAGAAGATGTAAAGGATATTAATGAATAGGCTAAGCAGGTTGTAGACCCTACAGAAACATAGCAGAATCGTACAGCTACCACAGAAGAGCTTCAGAAGCATGCAGAAGAATATAAGCGTCGTAGAGATAAAGCTAGAGAGCATTATAGGAAGAAGCGTAAAGCTAGAAGAAATAAAGCAAGGGTATCATTCTTACTTGGATTTGATGAACTTGCAATGTAGTCATTTGATGGTCTTATGGAAAACGCGAAGGTTGGTTTCTATAAGTTCGAATAGCTTTACAATGATATAAAAACTATTCTTCAAGAAGAGACTGGATAGGATGGAGGTTCTTCGGTATTAGCTTTAGCAAAGGCTATGTATATTCGTCATTATCTTACATCTACACGTAAAGAAAAGGAGAACATGAATACTCCTATGGACGTGCAATCTTATGGAGCACAAGTTGCTACGCATACTTCATAGAATGTTGCATTTGACGGATATAAAAAAGCTCTTGAGAAGCAACAGAAAAGAACGCTGCTTAATAGTTTTCATGCCTCTATAGCTTATGATGACAATAATAACTTAAATGTATTTGTTAATCCATAGGAAATAGATAGGCTTAAGTCTGAGGTTAATTATGAAGAAATATCAAGCAATATTATAAATCAAGACAAAGATGACATTATTGCATACCTTTTTAATAATAGCGAAAGGTTCAATAACACAGATTTCACTGATATTATAAACGAAATATTTAAGTAGACAAATAAGGATGAACTGTTACAAGGGTTAGTTTATTATTTAGCATCAATAGATGGGTCTAGATTTAGATCGTAGTCTTTATATGACTCAGATGTTATAAGATCACTTGTTCAAGAGATAATGCTCGGAGTTAACGCGAATGATTCTGTATCTAATTTTGAAGGAATGGATGGAATTGGTACAGTTGTAGAATACATTTCTTCAATTCGTGATAGAATGTTAAATAGCGGAGAGTATAAAGTACTTGATACAGACATACCAGTATATGGATTCGACGCAGACGGAAATGGAATTTAGTCGTAGGCAGATATAGTGTTAGTTAGCAATGATGGACAGATAATGCTTATTGATGTAAAAAGCTCGTATTCTTCTTAGATGGAATAGAAAATGAAGTCTGGCACATTGGCTTATCATAGCGATAAAACTATGATGCAAAAAGAACAAGAGCATATGCGCGATATCAATATCGCTTTATACGATTTGTTTGGAGCCAATGTTTTAGGAACATATGTATTCCCATTTGTTATAGACAGAAGAAATAATTTTATTCAAGCTGATAAAATATTCCAGATAGAAGCATTGGACTTTAATAAACCAGTAACGCCTTATTACAATAAATCTAATGAAGATATATCTGACGAGGTAGTTAAGCCATTATAGGATAAAGTAAATGAATTAAAAGAAGACTATTAGTATCTACTTGATAGTATTACAGATGCTGGTGACAAGAGATACTCGGATTCTCATGCACTTCTTGATACGTACAATATATTTAAAGAGGGCTCAAATAAGGACGAATTATTGCTTCAGATAAGAGATCTTCACTCAGCAGTAGAATCTATCCAGAGCTTAAAAGAAGACGCTCAGATGCGCTTAAATTAGCTCCTATAGCCTAAATAGCACAAGAATACTGTACCAGAATTCTACCCAGAAGATGCATTTGATCACGTTATTGTAGATGAACAGTATTAGGCAGGCTTAGATACTGTACACGAGATTTGTAAAAAGCTTGATACGCTGTTAAGCTCTATTACAAATCTTAACATTACAACAGCCGATGAACGAGCTCAGGTTAATGAACTTATCTATTCTATATATGACGCCTAGACGGCACTTGACCAATTCTATGGCAGTGATCAGTTTAAAGTTGGTGATACTCTTCCGGAGCAAAAACTTATAACAGCTGCTATTAATAAGCTTGTCAGCAATAGGATGATGTACGGAGATGCCGCAAATAAGGCTTTGCAAATGTGGTAGACTCAATTTGCGTCTAATATTGGTAATCCTAGCTTTACTTATTTCAACAAGATCAAGTCATTTCTTGCTACATTTGATGGCGAATTTATGAATAGTCTTGTTGGTAATAAGAGCTTACAGAGATTCTGGAGTACGGTAATAAATAATTAGCTTAAATTCCTAGCTGATAATGCAAAGACCGTACAGAAGACTAATACGGCTCTTGATAATGCGCTTACTGATACTATTTATGATGCAGAGGACTTCATTAGAGAATATAACCAGAGATTCCCTGTAGATCCAAATGTTGATGATATACTTGATACAAACAGCGCATAGAGTATCAATATGATTGACGATCAATGGAGGGAGCTGTATAGTGACACTACTAAACATTTCCCTGCATTTAGAGCTAAACTTGACCCACATTACTTCTCTATAGCGCTTGATCCACATTTGATTTACCCAGACGCTTCTGGAAAATCTGGTAATGCTGAGCTTGTATGGAGAAATAACGAGGTATAGCTTAAGCTTACAGATTCTAAAGGCAGAACAATCTTTATGACATTTGATCAGGGTAATGACGCCGGTCCTAGAGGAGTAGATCCAATATACTTTGCTAGAAAGAAGGCTGCGGACGCTGTATTTGTACAGAAAGTTAAATACATGCTTGACTTTATGAAAACGCATCCAGGATACCATATAAGCATGAAATTAAGCCGTTCTAAGGGCTCAATTAAGAATGGTAGTGAATTATAGCCTGTAAGTAAATTCTTGTTCGCAGGAACGCTTAATTAGCATGATTTGTACAATATTACATGTGACGCTGGTAACAGAATAGGTTTTCTTAAAGCTACACAAAATGTAAACACTGGAGATGTAACGAAGATGGTATATGGTGGTCCAGAATTATCAACTTTAATCAGTGGATTTGATCTTGAATATGTAAAACGTACAGCTATAACACAATCTGGTAATATAGTATACTTCTACGATACTGGTCAGACTGAGAAAGCAGTGGATAACAGATGTATTGGTACGCCGTTAATATAGCCTAAGTTTACATCTGGTCAAGGTGGTTAGGCCAATAAGATTGCAGACCTTATATGGTATAAATGTTATCAAGGTTTAAATGAATATCAAGGATACTCTATAGATGATTTGCTTAAGTAGGTTCTTTATATTAAGGCTGACAATAAAGTATTAAACGAGAAATACAACTCAATAGAAGGTCTTGTTACATTGGATCCAGCTAACAAGAGAGTTATTATAGGAAACGTTATTTACCCTACATAGAACCCTAGTGTAGACTATGCTAATATCTATAATGCGTTGTGTAATATGTATATGACAAAAGACGCTGCATTTGTTCAGTAGAATATGCAGCAGTATATATAGTCATCACATAATAGTGTATTAGCTAAGCTTAACGCACAATATGCATCAGACCCTAATATTGATAAAGTGGAACTCCCAAATGGTCTCACGTTTACAAGAGAAGACTTTACTCACGACGATAAGGGTACAACTGGTCTTGGTTATATGTTGCGTAACGGTTATTTGATGTCGTACGCATCTAAGTTAGAGCCACCTACAGTATATGTAGACAATGTGGAGCTTGTACAAGATAATCCGGACGAAAGTGCTCAGCAAGTATCTAAAACAGTTGCTAAACAAGATATTCAATAGTAGCAAAAGTAGGCAGAAGACACATTTATGGCTTTGTTCTATGAACAAGATTTATCAGAGTTTGAAGGCTAGAAACAAAAACCATCATTTGCTAATGCCGTTGATGAATGGGTTAGAAAAACCACTGGCATTACCCCGCAATGGGTAGAAAGCGAGAGATTGTCTGACGTAGCTTACAAAAAGAATAGTGCAGTACTTGCTAAATGTACAGACGCTGTTATTCAAATGTCCAATTCTGTTCCTTACACTATTGGGTTCCATGAAGGATTCCATAGAGCATTAGAGCTACTTGTAGAGCCATCTATTAGAGAACAGATGTATTCAGCATACAGAAAAGCTCATCCAGAAGCTGCTACAGAAAGAGATGTAGCTGAGGGATTGGCTGATTTGTTCGTCGATTATATGCTCGGTACAAAAGACGCTAACACCATAAAGAAACAAGGATGGATTAAGAGAAATATAAAGAAAGTAGCTAACAGATTAAGTATCTTATGGCACTATAGAAACAACGCTAAAACAATTCTTACTCTATTCAATGATATTAAGTCTGGAAAATATGCAGATAAACAGGTAAGTAAAGAACAGTAGAATAGATTTAAAAAGCTGTTTGGTGAAGACTTGCACTATGAAATAAATGGTCGCAAATTCGATCATATAGGCTCTGCCGCTGAGAAGGAACATATGGCTAGAGCCCTCGGGTATATTATAGTAAAATCTGCCAAAGATGCTACTGATATATATAATGCCGTTAATGACGATTCGTTTTTGCCTATTAAATATATTAATAAAAGTGTTATCGATAGCCTTACTGGAGAAGGAAATGAAAATCCTACATTTGCTCAACGTGCATTTAGAGAGGTGTTCTATACTGAAATAAACACAAATGATCAGCGTAGGGTTAATTATCCTAACTTTATGGCTATAGCGCCAGAGATTAAGAAATATCTTACAGAGATAATGGATGCTTACGATGGAAAGTACGACCATGATGACGATTCTGAGACAAGCGACCAGGAAGAGAATGATTATGGAAAGTCTATCGAAAGATACGATAAGTCCGCATTTGAGTTCAATAAACTTGATTCTGTAAGTAAACCAGTGAAGATGTTCTTTGCTACAATACCTTACTACAAGTTTAATGATAATGGTAAGCTTACACTTGATACATCTAAGAACATATATGGTATTCCTACATTTATGCCTATTAAGTAGGTATTTAATGTAATCGTTAGCAAATTACATGATGTTAAAACACCTTTGGACTTATTAAATAGACTGCAAGAGCTATCTACATAGAACCCTATGTATATGGCAATCTATTAGAAGTATAATGATCTATACAATTCTATCTATACATTCAACGACGATAATTAGCTTGAAAAGATAGACTTCGATAAAGAAGCGTTTATGATACAAATCTTTACAGCCATCAAGGGTCATGAGCATAACTTTATTATTGGTAGGTCTATACGTAATAAGAATGGAGGTGTAGAAGTTAAAATATCTGATGCAAACTTCGATAGAGATGCCAGAATGTACCCTAAGCTTTGGAACTCATTCTTATCTTCTGGTCAATCTGGCTTATTGTAGAGATCAGTTGGGCAGAATGGACAGCTACTTCTTTCTACAAAGTATAACACAAAGAATACTTAGGTAGATATGCCTACAACTGTAGCAAGAAATGCATTTAGATTTATATCTCAGTTCTTCTCTGATTTGCAGTCGTAGATACTAAATGATTCTGCTAGCGAATTTAAGATAAACGGAAGAATTAGAAGTGCAGCATCTAATAGCGATATCGAAGTACTCAAGGATGATATATGTAAAGAATTTAATATGCTTGGTATAAACTTTACCAAAGAAATGCTTGATCATATGTTATCAACAAAGTATAACGGCGTTGGCAGGGAGGCTCTTAAGAAGTGGATCGTTTCTACAGGAGTGTCTAATATTAGTAGTTTTATTGACGCTGTTGGCAAGGTTGTACAAACTAATGGCTACACGACATAGAAGGCTATAGACGAGGTATTTAAGACTGGTTTTGTTAGCGAATTAGGTAACTGGGCTGGAGCTTATATGAAGATTACTACAGATAAGATGTCTAATGGTATGGATGGTACTAAGCTGTATAACGAGTCACAGAATAATAGTATTAGCAATACTACAGAGAATCTTAATAGCCATGATAAGAATAATATGGTAGTAAGGACTATTTTATAGTCTAGCTATAACATTATGAATAATAATGGTGTAAATATGGGTTCTATTGTAGCAAAACAATTATAGAACGGAGAAGATTTCAATATTAGTATTTATACTCCTATTGGCTTTAAGTCTGATAACCGCGGTGACAATGGCTCTAAATATAGTAATCTTGCTGAAGCTGAAGATTACATCAATAAGTTCGCAATGCTTTAGAACGGATACTGTATATTCCCAACACTTGCCGACAAAGGTACATATATGGTTCTTGGTGGTATAAATATTCCAGGAATGGAGTTTGGGTAGTCAGATAATGGTGCTTATACTGTATCTGGTGCTCCGAAGATGGTATTCTTAGATAGTACACACTATTATTTGCAGCCCAACCAATCTGTATTAAACTAGTTTATCGACTACGCTTATACAGAGCGTGAAGCTATACTTGATTGTAGAGAACAACTTGGTTTGCCAGTAGATAACCCTAAAGGTTTACCTGTACTTAATGATGAAGATAAGATAATGAATTATCACATCGGCAAGAAAGGAAAATAGCCTGGTGGTATTCAGTTTAAATCACTTACAACACTTAGAGTGTATGAAGATGGACAGATTAAACGTTACGAAATAAGCAAGATGTCTCCTGATGAATAGCTTAAAACTCTTAATGAGCAATTCTTCGACAAATCTAGAGAGGAGCAAGAACAGATAATGTCATTAACTCTTCAAGAGCAGTATGAGAACGAAGTAGATAAAGCTGTTAGTCTTGGTATTGTCTCAAAGGACGAAAAGCTTGGTTATCTTGGACTTAATAACATTAATCTTAACCAGAGCCAAATAGACGCCGTAGAACGCACTTTGTATGCTCAGATGTATAAAGATCTCACAGAGAAAGGAATAACGCCTAATACGCAAAATTTGCAGCGTACAGCACATAGTATGGCTATTACTGCTATCTTGCAAGACGCAACGAATAGAGCTATTATTTCATCTGAGGAAAGTTTGAGATTATACATCGGTAATCCTGGATTCTTTAAGAATGTAGAAGATATCCAAAAACGTATTGGTGGTCTTGTATCTACTGGTGATGACAACGTTCCATCTTTACCAAATTATGACGGATCAGATGGTGAGCTTTATAGATGTGCTGAAATATCAGACTACGAGGTAGCTTCAAATGCTGATATTATGAGCGAACTTCAAGAGAATATGCGTGATGGTGAGCTTAGAGAAATCTATGGTAATCATTATGGTTTTAAAGACGTAGACTCGCTTAAAATAGAAGCAGTAAGAGCTAGGCTTGTAGAAGATTTTGGAGAAGATGCTATAAAGAAGATAGAAGATAGAGCACTAAAGTTCTATCAGGCATATCTTAAAGATAAAAGTATAAAACAAGACGGCATAAATGTAGCTGATGGCGCGTCTTATATTACCGCTGATATGTGCAAGAGAATGCTTAGAGCCAGAGGAGCGTTGACAAACGATGTAGCTAAGGCTATTAACATTCTCGAAAGCTCTAATAAATACTCTTGGATGGATCAGAAAGATGCATATAAGCTTATATACGAAAAAGTAAATCTTGTTACTACTAAGTATACAGCATACGGATTTAGAGACCATACAACAAATGGGAAGAAAGTTTCTAACTTATCTGTACCATACTATAATAAGTTTGCATTGTTCCCTATATTTGATTGTATAGCTACAGGTAAACTTAAGAATGTGTATGACAAGATGAAGGAAAATAAGGTTGATAATCTTCTTATGACATCTGCTGTAAAAGTTGGCTTACAAGGTCATTCTGAGTTCGATGGCGAGACTATTAGCAAGCCGTTGAACGTTTATACACAGAGACTTTCTGCACTCCGTAGACAGCTTAATACAGACCCAGAGGAAGGTGATGTTGTAGCAGCTGGTACACAGATGATTAAGGTTTGTTTATCTAGTTTGCGACTCGATAGAACGTATGGCGATATGACTGGCGAACAGCTTAGAGATAAGCTTATGGGTTCTATTAACAAACTTTCTAAACTTGGTGTAGATAAGTTTAAAGACAGATTCTATTCTAATGGTGTTATAGACCAAAAGAAGCTTAGCGAATACCTTATAGAGCAACTTGGTACAAGAAATGCTAATAAGAACCTCATAGACGCTCTTACATATAATCCACAGACTGGCTCAATGAATGCACCTATTGCATCTACTGCTGATGCTAGCTGGATGGAGTCTATGCTTATATCTGCGGCTAATAAGGATATTATTGACATCATGACTCCTGGTAGCTCGTTTATTTAGAGATCGGTATTTGCTATCGAAGGAAAGAATGGAGAAGGTGGTATACAAGGATAGGAGATCTATAATGGTAAAAGATTGTAGATGATAAACGAAGAGGGCTCTATGGATGCTGTAATATCTATTGATTACTTCTAGGATATACTTCCAAAGAACTTGTCTTACAACGAAGCTAGACAATGGCTTTTAGATCATAATATAATTGGAGAAAAGGCTACGTCTAATACTATCGGCTATCGTATTCCTACACAGGCTCAGTCATCTATACATGCTTTACGTTTTGTAGATGTTGTACCTGCTGTTAAATCTACAGTAATACTTCCAACAGAGTTTACCAAGATAACTGGTTCCGATTTCGATATAGACCACCTTTATTTAGCACGTTACAATGTTAACAAAGATGGTAAATATGAATTTGACCCAGAAAGTGCAGAAGGATTGCAGAATAGCATTATAGAAAGCATTCTTACAGTACTTAAGGATAAAAAATCACTTAACATCTTGTATAAGTCTATTGATAATGATACAGAACTTGTAACAAGTATAGCTGACGAAATTCCAGAACAAGGTAATACAAAGAGTGTAGCATATAACTTTGGCACATTACACGAATAGGTTACTCGTAAGAACGACTACATTACAGGTAAGACTGGTATTGGTCCATTTGCACTGAATGTAACAAACCATATTCTTACAACATTGTATGGTGTTAAATTTAAAGAGTCTAGCTTTACAAATATAACAGGCATTACTGGTTTTGATTAGATTCTAGACGAAGATAACAATTAGATTTCATCTTGGCTGTCAGCGTTTATTAATGCACACGTAGATATTGTGAAAGATCCATATATTTCTAAGCTTAATGTAAATGGGTTTACGTATAACATGATCAACTTACTTGCTAGAAACGGTAAAGGAAAACAAGGACTTTACTTCTTGTGCTAGCCTATAATTAGAGAAATGGCTAAAGCCGACATAGATGCTAAGTCTCAGTTTACTAGAGATCCTAAGATATTTAGATCAGCGTTTGAAATGAGAGACAAGAGGCTTGCTGAAATATTTCCTAGTGTTACCGGTAAGGCAATAGACGATTAGTATATTAAAGATGCTACGGAACCAAATAAATCTAAAGGCGAACCAGCTAGACGAGCAGAGATAGTAAACTCTGTACTCAATAATATGGATATGCTTTAGAAGATTGCTAAGAATCCAGACTTAGTCTACGCTTAGACTGAAGAAGGAGAAAGAGCTAGAGCTTTCTAGGTTAATTGCTACATAGCATGGAAGTGTCTTGAAAAGTATTCTAATGCATTAAACAGTTTGGTACAGTACACTAAGATTGACACCCGTAAACAAGGTAAGAATTTCCTTGAAATGCAAGCTTATCTTAGAGGTTATGAGAATCTTACAAACCCAGAAACTGATTAGCTGTTTGATATGGATTCTATCAACAATCTTATACATGGTACTTGGATTGAGCAGAAAACAAGAGATGCTATTCAAGAGCCTATGAGAGTTATGGCAGGACAATCATTCTAGGGTACACCTTAGTTTATGGAGCAGCTTATAAATTTGTCCGATGACTTTAAGTACAAGACAAACGATAGGGAGTCCGATTTACTTAGAAATGCTAAGACAATGAAGAAAATATCGTAGGCTGCTAGTAGTTAGATTAAGGCTAGATATGCTGTTAGATTAGCTAAATCTTTAGGTATTGATGTTAAGGGTTTGTTCGATGGTAATGCTACAATATTTGATAGACTTAACTCTATATAGGCTTGTATACAGAGAGACGCATATGGCTTAGGTAGATTAAAGGATAATTACCTGTTATCACATCTCGCTCCATATATTTAGGATTAGGATGTTTTCGTAAACGGAAAACTTACAAATAAGCCTAAGTTTATAAGCGTTATTAATAGTATGGATGAAAGCAAAATGTCTGCTGATATGTTTATAGAGTCTTGGGAAGAGCTCCTTAATGACCCTTAGGCTAATGTTAGAAGATTTGCAAATGATCTTATATTGTATGCCATGCTTACATCTGGTGATACAAAGGGCTTTAACAAAATAGCTAAATACATTCCTATTAGTTGGCTTGAAGCTAGACATGATGAGAGTACCGTACCATTTTCTGATTATATTAGAGAACAACTTGAAGCTCCGGAAATTGATCATGACCTTATAGCTTAGAACAACTATATGGATAGCGACTTAGTAAGCAGAGCTACATTTAAAGATTACTATTACGCTTTCAATGCTTAGTACTCTCCTGCTGTAATAATTAGCAAGGATTCTCATGAACACGACGCTTTGTATATATCAGTGCGAAATGATGGAGCAGTATATAGTGATCCAACGTCATACACATTGTATAAAAAGGTTGGAGAAGCTATGATTAATGGATCCAAACGTGCCGTATATGCGTTATTACCTAAGAGGGGATGGTCCGATAGAGATGGTCTTAATATCTACGAAGCTGGTGATATTAACCTAAATATAAATGGAATTCCTATGAGTCAAGAAGTTATTGAAAACCAACTTAATAAGCTCATGACTTATCTTAGCCAAATGAAGCCAAATATTACTGACGAGCAGCGCAATAACTGGATGACATGGTTTAACCAGATGTATTACAATGCTAATTCAGAATATCCTACAATATCTCAAGCTGTAGAACAATAGAGCGCATAGAATACTGTTGATAGAGTAAAACTTGATGGCAAGGGTCCTTCTGGATAGACTGTGTATATAAGCAAATAGTTATTCTATAAAGATTAGCCTCAACAACACCCAAATGTACAGTATGTATTCACAGATAATGCTTAGGCCTATGCTAAGGCACAAGGTTTGTCTATGCAAGGCTTCGCTAATTAGAATCCAGTATTAAATGTAAGCTCTGGCGCCACTGGTACAAATCAAGCTTGTATTAGAACTGGTAGTGATGGAAAGATTACACCTAATGCGTTTGGTCTTGTAGTAAAGGTTAATCAGCAAGATGCTTCTGGTAAATGGTTGTCAAAAGATGGCTGCTTCTAGGATAATCAGGGTGATATAATGGCATTTAAATCATGGGTTAACCATATGCTTGCAAGAATAGATAATAGTAAACCAATTGTATTCCCATCCGCTATAGCTCTTGGTAAAGCAGCATTACCTAGAGAGGCTGCTGAATGGCTCGGTTTGCAATTACTTTCTAGATTTAACATAAAATCAACGGTTTAGGAAAATACAAGAGCTGGTTATACTGGCTACGGATTATCTATAGAGGGCGTTGTAGATGATAATTACGCTAATACATTAATTAAGGAAGAACAGTAGAAGTAGGCTTTAGCATAGATTAATCTTACTAAAGAAGATATAGAAGAAGCTGAAAGAATTAGAAAACATTGCAAAGGAGGTAAATAATGAAAGAAATATGTCCTAATTTACATAATAAACAAGTAGCCAAAGAATTTGGTGAATTAAAAGATTTGTTCGGTGAGGATACTGCGTATTTACTCTGGAGCAAAAATAATGGATATAGTATAGATAAGGCGCCAAATGGCGCCGACTCTATATTATTCCAAAACTTGCTAGATAGAACTAAAAACAGATAGCAAGCATTAATAGAAAAAGCTAAAATATATTCTGATAATTTTTTAAAATGGTTTGGAGATTGGACATCTAATGATGATACAAACGTATCTAAAGTTGTTGACGAAAATAACGAGCCAAAATTACTGTACCATGGAGGTGCTAAAAATATACATATATTCTAGCATTCTACAAAAGAAAATTCAAATACCGGTACAGGGTATTACGAAGATCCGAATACTGGAGAAAAAATACCAGTAGACTCTAATTCTGCTATATTTTTCTCAGATAATCCTGCTACAGCTTTATCTTATTAGTATTTATACGCGTACTCTATATATAATTAGATTATAGAAGATATATTGAGTCTTTTAGGTACACATAGTGTTGATGATGGAGCTTCGATCGATCTTGGAAGATTCAAATCAATGGAATAGTATTATGAAAGACTTGATTAGCTAGCTGAAATAAATCCAAGATTTTCAAAGTTTAAATAGTATTTAAAAAATATTAGAAGGCAGAATAAAAGACTATCAAAAAATGAAATACAAGCATTTAGAGAAATGCTCTATCAGGCTAGAGACTATATATAGAATAATAATTTAGAATCAAAATATTCTGTAGTTTAGTCTGAGAAAATAAATGATATATTATAGATAAGGGATTTCTTAAGAAAGTATGACAACGAAGAAGGTATAAAGAAATTGAAAAATGGAGATGTCCCTTCATTTTTAAAAAAACAATTTCAACAATATAAGAACAAAGAGAAAAATAGAAGAAAACAAAATCTATCTGAGATAAATAATTATGATTATGCTTATTTTTATGCTGGAGACATATAGATCTCGTATGATGGAAATTCAGTAAAAATATACAACAGAACCACTGGAGAAATTGATTTTAAAAATGCTTCATTAGAAGAAATAAAAGAGTCTCTCAAAAAAATAAGAAATTCATCAAACTACGAATCTAGAGAGATAATAAATAGTGAATTATATAAAAAATACCAGTCAAAGACACAATCTTATCCGGTGTATTTAAATATAAAGAATCCATTATCTCATGACTACGAGGGCTCTATGCAGGGCTCAGGATATAAAGAAAGTAAAAAATTTCCTTTTGGATACGTTGCTGCAAGACAGGTTCGCAAGGCGCTTAATGAAGGTAACGACGGTGTTGTTTATAAAAATTTATATGACCCATATCTAGCTGATAATTACGGAGTATTTAACCCAAATCAAATTAAATCAGCTATTGGTAATTCTGGAGAGTTTAGCAAATATAATGATGATATATATTTATCTCAGCAAGGTGTATTAAATATGGGCGCATCTTCTAGATTGTCTAACATACCTTCTAAAGGCGATATATCAACGTTGTAGCAGTATTTAAAATCATATAGAAGCGGTGTATCTAGTACGGCTTTAAAGCTTGTAATGGCTGCCGTAAATAGATATTTCGATGACAAATAGACCGGAATTACATACGAAATAGTAGATAACCTCCCTGGAGGTGAAGCTGCTCATTATGACAGAGTTGATAAAGTTATTCGTATAAATAAGAATGCAAACTTTAGAAACGAGAGCAAGTCTACTACACCCGAAGTGTAGACCATTGTTCACGAAATGCTTCATGCTGTTACTGAGCATGCAATTAGCAACGATTCTAGAATAAGAAAATCATTTACAGATCTATACTAGAAAACAAAGAAAGCTCTTGGGAAAGATGCGTAGGACTATGGTTTGAGTGACGTGTATGAATTTGTAGCAGAATTGAGTAATGCGCAATTTGTAGAAAAATTAAAGTCTATACAATATAATCGCAAACAAACATTGTTTGAAAAAATTAAACAGGCTATAAAGAAAATATATTCTTAGATATTTACAAGTTATAAAGACTTTATTGGTTCAGATAATGTATACGAAGCAGCTGTTAATGATTTGTTTACAGTTATGTCTCACAACGAACAAAATGAGGATAATATTACAGATAATGGAACTAATGACAGATTAGCCTCAATACAGGCTTCTGAAGATAAGGTTAATCAGATACATCATAGAATAACTGAGCTTTTCCAGGGATTGTACAAGGATTATAAAAAATAGCTTAATAAGGGCGCTAATAGACAGCGTAGAGAAGACTAGGTATGGTCTACAATATAGGAGCTTAAGTCACAAGAAAAGAAAGAGTCTTCAAGAATAGCTATACAATCTGCTTTAAAGACCATTGGTGTATTTGCGCGCGATCCTATTGATAATACTATTTTACAGGCTCGTAGAGATACTATTTTAGGCTTCTTGTAGGAATGTTAGAAGAATAATTTCGATAGTCTTACAGCTGAACAAATACACGATATGAAGTCTAATATTATAGACTTCTACAACGATCTTGTCAAAACATTGTCTGATAACTAGATGGATCTCGATGCTAGAGACCAAGCTGATGTCGATACACTTAATGCTACAGTAAGATAGATTAATCAATTATGGAAAGATGCTGCACAAATTGTAGCAGATAAAATAGTTGACGAAAATGTAGATAAATACATCAATGAGTCTGAAGAGGAGAGAAATAAAATAAAGACTGTAGCTAAAGACTGGCTCCATAAGAATGATATGTATGGAGACGAATCTAAACTTACATTATTCTTTAATTACTCTAGATAGAACAGTCCAATTATTCGCCAAGCATTCTAGATGATACAAGACGCAGATCAATAGACTAGAAAAGAATCTCTTCCTATCATGTAGTAGATAGCAAAAGCTTTTGATAAAGCTAATTCTATCATAGATGATCTTGCTCCGGGAAACTGGTAGACAATGTTGATGGAAAAATATACAGACGGTCCTAAGAAAGGAGAGTTTACAGGCTTGTTTAGATCTGCTGTTAATAGAGGTCAGTTTAAGCAAGACTAGGAAAACTTCAAAGAGAAGCTTAATAAAGAATGGCAAGACAAATATGGTTACTTCTACTATAAGGATCCTATTACCGGTGAAACTTTAAGAAGTGATACAGAGTCATCTGTAGAAGAAGAACAGTGGATTGGAGACTAGGAACCAAACTATGTAACATATCAAAGAAAGTACGAAGAATGGCTATGTGATCACGCACACAGAAGATATTCTAAGACATACTTTATGGAGCGCCTTAGTAAACCTTATGATCCGAAGACTAGAACTGGTCACGGCTTATCTCCAAGAACGCTTTCTAGACAGCAGTATATACAAGATCAACTTAATTATCTATTATAGAAATGTTCAGATAAGCAGACTGGTTTATCCTATCCAGAAAAACTTAATCCACATGATTATCAGAAACTGTAGATGTGGAAGGATGCTCTACAAGACCTAGGTAATCCATTTGACCAAGAAGGTAATCTCAAAGAAGGGGATGAGTTACAAGCTGCTCTTGAGATACAGTCTTGGAATAACTGGTTAGCTAAACAAACAGACTATTCTACAGATTTTGATGAGTTTGATAAAGAATACCAGAATATAGTAGATTAGATTAAAGCTGGAGAAAAGACTACGCAGGATCTATATAAGTTTATTGATGCTAATTCAGAGTATGGTATAAATCCAGAATATCTCGAATATATCTTTGGTAAAAATAAGTCTGCTAAAGAAAGTCTGTAGAGAATGTTCTAGAACTCAATGAAGAGGCTCATTAAAACAAAGAATGGTTTCGTTAAAGATTTTAGTAATGTAATCTTCTCTGAACAGTCTGATGGTACAGTAAAAATACCAGATATGTGGTTCTATTCAAGATCCGCTGATATTAAAAATAATGAAGAGAATAATGCTACTGGTATAGACCCAGAAGAATTTAGAGATGCTTTTGATATTAGAGAGGTTCCTTATACAGACCCATCTGGAATGCAATTAGCTAAAGATGGCGTAACAAAATTTGATCCACGCAACAATCCAAATGGCGTAGAGCCTATGTCTTGGTTTGAGTATATACTTAAACAATATACAGATGCTGCTCTTGATGGCAGAATGCCTAGGTATGTATCTCTTGATGGTAAAATAGCAATAGATTTCTCTACACTTGGTGGCAATAGATAGTCAGTAGAGAGATGGATAGCTGAGAACATTCTTATGTATACAAAGACATGGGAAGGTAAGGATGGTTCTATGAAATCAAAGCAAGTACCTCTTACAATATTCTCTCAGATAATTCCAAAGAGGGCTACATTTGGCAATAATTAGCCTACATCTAGGTATATACCTAAAGGTCGTTTCACAACAAAGAAAGGATCATCTACATCTTCTATATACGACGATAAGTTCTATGATGGTGACAGAAGTGGATTGTAGCCAGACTTCGATAAATATGGAGATAAGGATTTTGTTAAGTTTATATAGAAGGGTGATGCTAGAGCTTAGTATTACAATCTTCTTGTACAAACTATGGAATAGCAATGGGATAAGCTTGGACTAGATCCATCGTATAATAGATTTAAACTTCCGTAGATGGAAGGAACGTCTAGTATGAAGAGATATAGAGCCTTTGGTAGTCCTAAAAAGTTCATTAAGAACAAACTTCAAAACGCAACTGGTGCCACGTCTGACGATACAAGTATGCGAGACGAAGGTGATTTCGTACAGCGTAATGGTAAATGGGTTCTCAAAACTGCTCCAACACGTTTTATAAACGAAATGGAAGACCCTTCCATGATTAGTTCAGATCTAGCTTATACTGTTGGTATGTTTGTAAATATGGCTAACAACTTTGTAAACAAATCTAAAGTACAAGCTAAACTTGAGACATTGGGTTATAACCTGTCTGACGAAACAAGGGATTCTGAACATCAAGGAACTGGCACTAGATAGCAAGAGCGATATGCTAAAATGCTGAAACAATTGTTTTATGAATCTAGAGAAACAAATGATAATCCTGGAGAAAAGCCTTCAAAGAAAGCTATTGCAGCGGCAAAGCTTGTAAATAAGACAAGGGGTGTTTCTGCTTATCTTATGCTTGCAGCAAACATTCCATCAATGTTTGTAGGTGTATGGGACTCTTTTACACAGATGCCAGCATAGGCTGCTAGAAATGATCAATTTGGACTTATAAATTTTGTGAAGGCTCTTATATTCACTGGACCAAATCTTATAAAAGCATTATCTAATATTGGTAATCCTATAGCAAATTGTAAAGCTGTAGCTATGATGTAGAAAGATGGCCTTGTTAGAACTAATGACGAGACATTTAAAGATATTTATCGCAATAGAATTACGAAAGCTTTAAAACAATCTGCTACAGGCGGTTACACGATTGGCGATTATATGATGAATATGCTGGCTCAGAGAGCTACATATAATGCCAAAAAGTATTATCCAGGTAACACTATTGTTAAAGAAGGTTTTTACACGAAGGCCGAGTTTGATAGATTAATGGTAAATAGTGGTCTTACATAGAAAGAGGTTAATAGAGACTGGAAAGATAACCATGGAGAATCCATGTGGAACGCGTACTACTTTGATCATGGTATAGCAAAGATTAAACCTTCATACATTAATGCTTAGGTGTAGGATAGTAAGCTATCTGCTACCATATAGCAAACAATGGCATTGCTTAATGGTAACTCACCAAAGAATGATCAATCAGCTGTTAGCAACAATGTATTACATAAGTTCTTCTTCTTGATGCGTAATTTCTTTATACGTAGAGCAGAACACTGGTTTGCAGGATATACATCAGACAACGTTATAAGAGAGATTGAATAGGTAAAAGAAACTGTATAGAGAGGTGGTACTACGACTATTAAGACTAAAACCATCCGTAAACCTCTAACAAATGAGTAGAAGGCACAGAGATGCATGTATGACTACAGTACCGGTGAAGCTAATCCTGCTGTATTGGTAAATCTTATGAGAGGAGCACATACTTAGCTTAAATGGTTTAATCAATATATGTTTAATCGTCAAGCCAGACTTGCTGATCCGGTTAAGTTTAACAAGAATGAAGTTAAGTCTCTTAGAGAGTTTTTGACATGGGGGCTTTGTCTTGCGTTGCTTTCTGTAGGGTGGATGGCATTTCATAGATATGTATAGGAAGATACAAAAGATCTAAAACCTAAGACCTATGAAGATTCTTTACCTACAATAAAGAACTTTATAGACTAGAAGATTTATCTTAGACTTATAGACCAATGTATGTTTAGAACTATTGACTCACAATTTCAGTTGTACAATGTTTATTAGTTTATAGATATGGTTAAATCTGCTACAACCGTAACATCTGCTGTAGAAAAATTCACTGAGATACCTACAGCTATTGCTGATGCTGCTGGATTAACAGGAAATAACCCGACTGACATTATTTCGTCTGACTCTAAGTACAAATATTTTCCACGTTGGCAAAGATCACTAATGACAGCCTCCGGAGTTCTTAATAATATACAAACATGGGGATCTAGTAGAGGTAACGATAAGGTTGGTAGATGGTACTTTGATAATACTGTGACAGGAACTGTGTTTAAGATGGGTGGATATACATGGAAAGATGGAGAATAGAATAGTGGAAATGGATTAGTTCCACCTCCACCACCTCCTGCTCCAGTTGCGCCACCACCTCCACCACCAGCGCCTTAAAAATAAACGCGTACTAAAACATTTCACATAAACTAATCCAAACAAAATAGGGGAGCAATACCGATAAGGTACTGTTCCCCTTTGTTGTTATATAAGGTTTTCTAAAAAGAGTGGAGCCTCGTCTGCTAACGGCATAGCGTAATCCGTTTCTACAGACAAGGTGCTATTACATAGCAATAATCTTCCTATATCTGAAGTAAGACCCCAAAACTGCAAAATTCGAGCCCTTTCTTCTAGCGTTGGAGAGATTACTCCATCTTTCATCTTATATGTTGATGGTGTCATACTAAACTTATACACCATGTATGGCATATTGTTGCACCGTTTAGTATAAACGCCTTTTAAACTAGGTGATTTAACAAAACGTCGTGCTCTATCTATAGACAAAGCATTCCGTACATCGTCGTTAACGACGAAGTAGATACTACGATAATCCCCTGGATTGTCAGGGTCATATGTATAGATATCTACAAACCCTGATTTTTCAGAGAAGTCATCTAGCTTAATATCATTCATAATCAAAGGCATTACTACCTTTGCAAATTTACTCATAGGTTCAAGGTTTCACTACCGTCTCCAGTATAATATTCATAGCTATGGTCCCAATTACCTGTTCCCAAATGCCATAAATACACTTTCATGAAATCATGTATTGCTATTTCCCTAGAATTAATCTGAATTGAATCTAATCCGAAAACTCTTATTTCATTACTGCCTGTTGTATCAATAGCAATAATATAAAACTCAAATCTCCATTTATCAAATTCATCAGTCATTTCTAACACGTTTTCAAAATACCAATATACTGCATCTTTATAAAAACATAATTGCCTACAGTAATCAAATTCTTTCATACTGTCTTCAAAATGCCATAACTTAGCTGTAGTTTTGATATCCATAATTGTACACGTTCTTGTGTCAAAGTCAAATGTACAACTATCAAGCAACGATTTACATGCAATAGGAGTATATGCTCCATGATTCAATTCGTCTTCAGCCCAATAGTCCCAGTTTATCTGGAACTCGTGGTATACGTGCATATTACTATAATCGCCAGCCTTTTGTAGTAGTTGTTTTGCTAACTTATGTTCTTCAACATTATGCTGAATCTTCATAAGCTGGTCTAAGTCGTACTGAGATATAAGTATTTTCTTAGACTTAATAGCTTCGATATAATCCTTATACTCTACGCTTATTTTAAGCGCTTCTGAGAGGATTTTATCTTCACTCTTGCCAACTATACTATAAGACTTGCGATAAGCCTCTGAGAGCTGTTTATTTAGCTCTATTTCAACGGTATTTATTAAGTTTTCAC
>OBSA01000067.1_pt1 | contig 35374 bp, 57 predicted proteins | sample 1501291 | NCBI WGS metagenome assembly OBSA01 (sample SAMEA3360679, study PRJEB22359) | human gut metagenome | biome: ENVO:urban biome; feature: ENVO:human-associated habitat; material: ENVO:feces | place: Bangladesh | collected 2011 | reverse complement strand
ATTTCTATGTTTTTGTTTCTAGGAAAACCAATAGCCCGGGTCTTTTTTGATAACTCATTTTCGATAAGAGAGATAGTCAAAGCCTTCTCGATACTCTTTATCAGTTAGCTCATCACAAAAATCCATATTATATTTATGCATCTTATTATGCATTATATCATGACACCTATAACACAAACTAATCAAGTTTGATTCATCAGTCAGCAGTTCATATCTATCTTCTTCTGTCTTACCTGATAATATTCTACGCTTATGATGAACTTCTGTAGCTGCTGATACAACATCATGAGCTAAACAACATTCACATAATGGATGTCGCTTAATATAATACAATCTAAGGTTCTTCCATTGCTTTGTATTATAGTAGTTAGTCCTATCTCCTTTAATATATTTTATTTCTTTCTTACAGATAGGTTTTAGATTTATTGTTGGCATAACTTTATATTCCGTTCTATTTATTCAATATTCTTCCTGTATCGTGTTGTTTTTATATTAACTTACAGATTGTAAGGTCAATGGATTTCAATGCGATACAGAAAGAATAAAGTATGTTATATTGAGTTATTAGAATAACTTCTATACATCAGTGAACATATATTCATATTCATCTGGTACATCACCATTATAAAATGCTCTGCAATCATATAATTCATTATATTGATTATCTTCTAACATATTTACTAATTGATGGTTATCTATAGGACAATCTTCGATTGATGTATGGTATTCTTTATAATAATCTGAATACACTAATATTATTCCGTGTGTATGGTCTTTGAGACTGGTGTTTGTTATTTGTTTCATATTGTTTAAATAATAATTTTAATCTTCTATAAATTCATTAATGTTTCTCTTCTTCAGCTGTTCATATAATACACACACTTCACATGACTTTACTAAATACATTACTGTTGCTGTTGTTACTGCTATTGTTGTATATGAAAGGATAATGCTTATTATCATCACACACAATAATATTGTATTAAATTCTATAATTGCTTTTTTAAAGGTATCTATTTTCATCATATTATTTTGTAGTTTATTTTTGTTCTATAATATTTATCTAAATAAAAAATATAAAAAAATAATTTCATTAAAACAAAAAAGGAATCTACTATAATAGCAGATTCCTTTAAATAATAAACAAAAATATAATATGAAACAAAAATCATTTAATAACATACATATTATTTATCAAAAGAAATAAAGGTATTATTTTCCCAAACCATACCTTTATTTAAGGAAATCAATACTTAAACTAATCTCCTTAAATAATAAAACAAAAATTATAAAATATGAATACAAATAATAACCTATTACAAATAAAATCTCAAACAAGTATTCATAATATTTATCTTATAATAATATCAATTTAATTTTTAGATTAATATTTTATTAATCCCTAAATATCCAGATATTTATTATATTCCAAAATCATAAAAAAGTTTATGATATTAATTAAATATTTTTATGCTAATCAATTAATTTAATTTTAAATTTTAATTAATATTTTATTAATCCCTAAATATCAGATATTTATTTTATTGGCAAATTGGAAAAAAGTTTGGATTTTCCATAATTATTTTTTAATAATATATTTTTATTTTATATTTGGTTCGTGTCGCTTTGTTTTCATTCAACCTATATAATTATAAGTCTTTTGATTTTTGAGACGATACGGGCTAAATATGGCATGTTTTCGACAATATTACAACCAACTTAATATCTTACCTTGATTCAAATACTTTCGACTAATCTGACTTCTTAAATTCTCTATCTTTGTTCTCTCTGGTATTCCTAAGGTACCATAATTCTTTGCATGTACCTGATGGTGACAATCACTGCACAAACATATCAGATTATCTTTATCTAAAAATACTTCTTCTCTTATGTCTTCAAACTGATGCATAAATGGAAATATATGATGAACTTCTTCTGATTTTCTCTTACCACATAACTAACAAATTCCATGCTCTTTTCTAAGTTCCTAACTCATTGTTTTCCATCTACTTATGGAATAGTATTTCTTTTCTATCTCTTTTTTGTCATTTTCTTCAGCTCTACTATACTGTGTTGAATTTTTGCTCAAAATTTTGCTGTTTTTTTGCTGTTTTTCATCAGTTTTTTGCTTATTTTTCGCGTTTTTTTCAACGTTTTCTGATAGACTATTGGTTTTCTTTTGCTTTTCCTATTTTTCTAATTTCTTGTTGTTTTCAGACTAAAAAAGATATAAATCTAATAACTGTTTTCTTATCTGTTTTTCAACTGATTTATCCATATCTTTCTTTGACTTCATACGTTCAATATCTTTATCAATCTTACGCTGAATTTTATTCATTATTTCATCCTGTTCTTCTATCTTCTTCATATGTTTGTTTATTGTTTTATAATATCTTTATTTTACATATCTTTTAAAGGAAATACACACAACAATGTATCTTTCATTTTATCCTTTACTGCAATATAGACTATTGTATCTTCATTTAATTCCATTAATCCTGCATCATTATATGTAGATAAGTCATCAATAAAATATGTTTTCTTTATTTTATCATTTGATAAGATATTTAATATATAATCATTTGCATGTGATTTTGGTTGAGCTTTTACACAATCTATTAACCAATTATTAAACATTGTGTTTACATCTATTTGTATCTTCCAATTAATAAACTTTTCACTTTGTTTTTGTCTATCTGAAACTTTATCTCTTCTTTCATTTTCTTCATAAAGTTTACACATGTTCTTAAGTACATTTGAGTACATTGATATAAAATCTAAATTGTAATCTTTCATTTTTGTTATATATTATTTTTAGTTTAAGAAACAGAAATTGAGAGACTGAAACTTTGCGCGTCAAGCGCAACTCTTCCGGGTCTCTGTTTCTGCTGGTTGGTGAACTGGTGAACTTTTTTTTGCGCTGGTTTTGCCTTAGTTTTATATATAATATAGTATAAAATTAAGAAAAAAGCAGCAAAAAAAAGTTCACCCGTTAGTTATTCGTTAGTTATTTTTACCTTATCAAACACATCACACCATTTTTTCTTTCGTATGAAAGTTGATAAAGCTGCACATTTTTCACTATTATGTTCTTTGTAATATTCATAGCATGCTGTTAAGTTATCAAATTTAATATCATTATTTTCTTTAAAAACATATACAATATTTTTTGCCTTACCTTTTGCCTTACCTTTTGCTTTGCCTTTTCTTGTTTTTGTTACATCTGGTTTAAATAATTCATGTTTTTGGATGAACTGTAAAACGTTTTGGAATTTTATTTCATTCATGAATGTTTTCATAAAGAATTTACACATTTCATTAAAATCTTCAATCATTATTTTTAATTCAATAAAGCGTTCTTCACTTACAGTTACTTCATATTCTTTGTCAGCCTGTTCGCTACCTTCTACATCTCTTACATGAATGTAGTTTTGCCATTGTTTAAATGATGGTGTCGGTGCACCTGTGTCAGAAGAATATTTAAATACAGGTATTTTGGACAACTAAAAAAGTGTGTCTTTGAGTGATTCTTCATCTTCGTCTTCTTCTTTGAGTTTATCTCTACAGAACATATCAGGAATCATACTTAGTAGTATTGTAAAGTTATCTCCCTCATAGTCTTTATAACTTTCTTTTTGTCTGTTGATGTTGATTTGTTCGGTTATTTTTTTACCGCATATTTGTTTATATTGAGTGAATAGAGAATATATTTTTCTTCTGATAATATTGTTATGTTCATCAAAATTTACCTTTAAAACATTATTAAAATATTCACCATATTGTGCATGTAAATAGAATTCACTATATGTTTTTAAGAATTTATAAAGTTTAGTTAAGTGTAGATGTTGGAAAGGATTTTCTCTCGTTTCATACGTAAACACGTCACATAAATTCTTTATTATAGGATATATATAACTTTCAGAATCTTCTCCATCTGGAACAGGACACACTTTTTTGATTTCCTCTTTTATATTTCTCATTGTGATTAAGTCATTAGATAGTTTGTTCGTGTTATATGTAGTTAAAAACGCATGAGGTTTATATATATCAAATCCAGTACAATCTCCAATATCAAACAATGAGTTTTCAGACACCTCTATATTTTTTGATAAACTATTATATGCATAGTATGCAAATTTTTGAGGAATAGTTTCTTCATTATAAATGATAAGTTCATGCTGAAATTTATTTATATAGTCACTATATATTTTTTTTACTTCTAATGTTGCTTCAATCTATTCATTTTGTGGTACCTAAATTTCATCTGTTATTTTCACTTCAAACTCTACATTGTTTTTCTCAAAGAATTTTTTAAGTTTAGAGAAACTACAGTTATCAGTTTCAATAAATTTTCTATATAAATATGCAATCTGAACATCTTTTTTCTGAAAGTTGATATTGTTTTTCATCAAGACTTGTGTTAATTGTTGGTTCTTATACTTTCCTAATGTATTTCTCTCACTTTCAGACAAATTACACAAAGCATCAATTGCATTTTTAATTTGTTGCTGATCAGCTTCTGGTATAACATTAGGTACATCTAAAAACAATATCTTGATATTTTTTACATTTCTAAATCTATGGATAGTCTGAATAAAATCAGTCTTTGATATTTCATCAGGAATAAAAATAGCAAGTAACGTGTTTATATTATTTTTTATCTCTATGCCCTGTGAACCAAAAATGGTAGAGACCATAATATCAGAATTAAGAATATTGTTTTCAATAATATCACCACATGAAGTTTCTTTTTTATCACAGTTTGCCTTATTAAAATAAGTTACAGATAAAGTTTGCGGTTTGTGTTGGCTTATATAATGAGGTAATGTTTTATTGTACACATTTGAGAACAATATAGTTTTGTCAAACATTTGGTATTGAGAATTATTAAGTAAATACTGTGCAATGAATGATGATATAGTTTCTGTTGTACCTGCATCTTCGTTTGGTTTGTAGCCGTTCTTAATGTAATCTTTACATTTATCAAAAACTACTTCATATTTTATAGGGTCTTCTTTTAAGAATTCGAAACTATATACTCTATCAAACAGCATCCATTCATATTGAGGGGTTCCCGAACACAAGATTAAATTTGCTGTATCTTTATCTACTATGGAAGAAATAACGCCTTCTTTTTGTCTTCTTATTTTTGAAGCTTTATTTCTATAATTGGCAGTTGTAATAAGGTTATGTGACTCATCAACACATTTGATATATTTGTTGATGGTATCAATCCCATAATTTTCTTTTATTAATTGATATGTGTCCCAATTTATAATCATTTTGTTAGGTAACTGCGTGTGTTCTCTAATCTTCTTTTTAATATCCTTATATTCAAAAATATAATTAAAAGTAGTTTCCATCCCTAAATGGTTATCAAAAAGAACAGTCTCTAAAGAATCATTTGAAACAAAATTTTTACTATTATAAACGCCGTCTCTAATAGAATTAAGATGACTAATAATCATTACTCTATTTGATGCTTGAAATACTTTTCTATAAAATGAAGATTTACCTACACCACATCCAGCTTTTATATAAACAACTTTATTATATTTTAATTGTTCTATAATTCTATTAAAATAGTATGACAAATAGCAATTGTCTGTTGTTCCCGATGGTAACTTTATAACTTCATTTGCTTGAAAATTATTAATAGAGGTTCCTTCAAGTCCATAAAAATGTGTGTTTTTTCTCTTAATATAAATGCCAAATTGCTCTAAAATGGAGAAGTTTGCTTTACGTATATCCATTGAATCAAAACTATCATCAAACTGATGTTTCATATAATCAATGGTATAATTACGATTACCTGTGTATGGTATATAATGTTTTTCAACAATCATGTTGTGCATCTCTCTCCAAAGAGTTTTATCACCACCAACATAAGCTTTAATCGTTCTTGCAATACAAAATCTGATATTTGTAGAAAATTGTTTTTTAATATCATTTGTTTCTGGTATTTTGTTATCTAAAGCCCATGTATCAGCCAATTCCTTAATTATTTGTTTGTTTGATTCGGAATCTGATTTATACTTAGCTTCTTCTTCAAAAATTTTATTAAGATTACCAATATAAAAAGGCAATTTTCCTCTTACACTCTTTAATAAAATCTGATTTGATAAATGTTCATCTGTAATCAAACCACGTGCTTTTAAAAAATCAACATTATAATCATCATCATCGCAACATCTGAAATAACCAGTGTATTTCTCATTTACTACAATTGGATTTTCAGAGATGAAAAGAGGTTGATATGGATTTTTTGAGCAGTTATCTAAAACTTCAGGTGCATCAATAATTTGTTGCAATATATTTTTGCCGGTTTTATCTAACCATTCAACTTGCTTTCCTAATTCAATGAAATTAAGTCGTACAAGTATTTGTGATGTTTCTGCTAAGAACTTAAATGTCTCGATTGTTTTATCCTTATCATCTATATTAAAAGAGAACACGAAATGAAAAGACGTGTTTGATGATGATATTTGAGAAAATAAAAATATATCAGGGCAATGTTCCTTCAAACGATTTGTAATTGCATCAAATAATTTCTGAACATAAGGATCTATAGAATTATATGTTGATTTTATTTTCCCAATTTTCTCAAAAAACTTTTTAGCGTCAACGTCAACATAAGCGCATCCATTCCAATCACAAAACACCACACCACCATTTGTTTTTGTAGATGTACGTTTTTTATTTGAAAAAATCTGAGTTGCAACAGCAATAGCTTTTTTCTTTTGTTTCTTGTCTTGTATAAGTGTTTTATTGTCAGATGAAAGAACATCAAAAGAATCTATATCATCTCTCAACATTTTTTGTCTGCACGTAACATTTTGAGATAAATAAAATAAAGAAACTAAATCACATTCTTCATCTGTTTTCTTTGATGAAACAGAATTTATAAATAAAGCACGAGATTGATGTGGTTTTATATTCTTTGCTTCCCAAGAATTAAACATTGGAAGTATCGAAGTTCTTCCAGGACTTTTTAAAATTGAATTCATAATTTAATATTAAAATATTTTTTTATTTATAAGAACAGAGATAACAGGAAATAATCTCTGTTCTTTTTTATTTAGCTTCAGACTCAGACAAATTTTTAAGTGGGTTACTGATGTCTTCATTTATAAAATTTGCATTTTCATTTGGAATTCCAAATCTATATTTAGGAAGAATACATTCATTTACTGAACTATACAATGTAACTAACATAGATGTTAATTCTTCTTCATTTCTCTTAATGATTTCGTCACTAAGTAATTTCATATTATTCTTTAAATTATCATACTTTACAGTTTTAAGTTTATGATAACGATTACGAAAGTAAGCATTATAATCTTCTTTGTTCTTATACATAATTATTAATTTTTTGTTTTTTATTATACATTTTATTTATCTAAATGTTTTGTAAAAATATCACAAAACAAGAACTTTTTTTTAAAAAAGTGCAATATGGATCGTTCTTACGGAAGAATAGATCACTTTTTCTTTAATTGTTCAAAGTTACTTGATAACAATCACTATCTTTTAACGGAATGTTTCGATCAAAAATAAAGATGGTGAACTTTTTTTTGTCGTCTTTTTCGTAATTTTATACTATATATTATATATAAACTAAGGCAAAGTAGCAGCAAAAAAAAGTTCACCACCAACAGGAACAGAGACCCGGAAGAGTTGCGCTTGACGCGCAAAGTTTCAGTCTCTCAAGAAATGTTTCATCAAATCTAAACTTTTAATGAATTTCTGAATATCAATATAAATATAAAAAATAAAACAACAATTATATGACAAAGATTAAGTTTAATGATTTAAAAACTATTGGTTATAGTTTTAAAGTATCTACAAAAGATGTAGAAGATAAGTATATAACTTATACAGTTAGTGATTATAAGACAGATGTAAAAGATGATGATGGTCTATCTGGTGTACGGATAATTTTATCTATTAGTAATACAGATAAAAAGGGACTTTTAATTTATAAAGATAGGTTTATTAAATATGCTATAGATAATAAGGTTGAGTTTATGCAGCCATTATCAGATGGTATTGTTGTAAAAGTATTATTCTAAAAGATAATTAATTAAAACAATGAAATTTGACCAGTATCGCTTCCAAATCATTTTACCTTATAGTTATCAGGGTTAAGTGAAAACAAAGCGATACAGGCGAAATAAAATATAAAAAAGACATATAACAATGAGTTAGATAACAAGAAATTTTACAGATACAGAATTTACACGTTCAAATACAGCAATAAAGAATAATATTAATAATAAGTTACCGGATGAATATACTGATAATATGATGCGAGTATTGAACCTATTACAGGTAATTAGGGATTCATGGAATGCTCCTATTATAATCAGTTCAGGTTACAGATGTCCAGAATTAAATAAGAAGGTTGGCGGTGCATCTAATTCGGACCATGTTTATGGTGCAGCAGTTGATTTCCATACAGTTTCCAACAAACCAGAAGATAATCATAAATTATGGAACATGATTACATGTATGCATAAGCTTGGTAAATTACCATAGTTTAGACAGTTGATTAATGAATATAATGATAAGTGGATTCATGTATCGGTTAATAATGATTATAACAGATGGAAAGACAATCAAATACTCTTTGTTAAATAAAAACATTGAAAATATTGAAAATATTGAGAAAAACGAGCTTAAAATGAGCGTTTTTCTTATGTTTTTTGAGCATTTTTTGAGCAAGTTTTGATTCCAGTATACTATTACTTGAAACTTAAAAATATTAGTTATGGACTTCATATTTGAACTTTTATTATACTTGATTGCATTGATTTTCCTTGCAGGAATTTTAATATTAGATTAGTAAACCAGAATAAAAAAAGGAGTTATAAATTAATATAACTCCTTTGAATTTTGGTATTAGAATTTTATTATGAATTTATTGATTTTTGTTTTTGAATAACATCTCATTTTTATTAGATTAATTAATGATATTGATGGAAGTATCATATTATTTATTTTATAATACTTATCCCCATTTGGAATATATACCATATCCATTAAAATTGGATTAAATTTATTATTATAAAAATTAGATATATCCACATTAATATATTTGGTGAATTTATGATGTGTATTTTTTTTAATAATAATAACATCATTATTAACAACCACATTAAATTTCTTATCGAGAACTAAATTATCAATATCATTTAAAATATTAAACCAATTCATCATTTTTTTAACTACAATTTTTCTTTCCATGTTTTTTTAAATTTTTATTTTATTATTAATTATTAAATTATTATTTTATATTGTTGATATTAATTATTTTATATTTTTATTTAATTAATATTTTCACAAAATTTCAAACAACTCTTTTCAAATCAAATTTGTATATATGGTATTATGGATTCCCAAAAAAGTTTAGATTTTAGGAAATTATTTTTTGGAATTATCACTCGAGGATTATTCTATATAATAATGTACGCGTACATTATTATAAATATTGAAAATTATTTTTAGATAAAATGTCAAGACTAACAAAAGGAGAAAAGCAAGAGATTAAGAAATTAAATTTTGAAGAATTATTTTTTAATGCCCGCAAATATTATAATACTGCTGATGTAAATTTCCAAAAAGTCTATGAATTTTATATGATGTAGCCGAACCATATTGAAATAACATATTGTGGTCTGCGACATTTTTATAAGATGTCTTTAAAGCATGGAACAGCGGGATTTAATTATATGAAAGAAAAAACCGAACCATATATTGGGCATAACAAAGTAATATTATACTATTTAAAATAGTTGGAACCAACGGAAGATAAATATTAAGACGATAACCATATTACCATATTAAAATTATGTTTTTGTTTAAATTTTGATTTTCAGTGGGATTGACTTCGTGATGAAGTTGATTCCGCTTTTTTGTATATATAAAAAAATAAAGAGTCAAAAATAGATTTGACTCTTTATTCCAATCAATAATTTAATTTAAAATTAATTTTCTGCATTTTCTGCATTCAAAGCGTCAAGTTCAGCCTGCAACTTAGCAATTCTATCTTGACGTGTCTTGTTACATAACTCTTCGAAATGGTTCTTAATTTCATTAGCCATATCTGCAAGTTCTTTGTAACTCAAATAATCACCATCGGTAATTTCCGAATTCAAAATGTGTCTCAAACTGTTACGTGTCCAACGTACGTTAACAGACTTAATTGTTGGAGTTTCTCCATTCTTTGGTCTTGCCATAATACTTAAAACTTTAAATTGTTATACTTTAAATTAACACTGCAAAGATAGCAGTTTTCATTGAAACAAAAAAGTTTTTGAAACTAAAAAAAGCAAGCAAATAGTTTTTTAACTCCCATTAGCAAACTACCATTAAGTAGAAAAAGCAAACATTATTGAGTAACAATATATGTTCTTTCAATGTTATCGATGTATTTATATAAATATTTTATTTGTTCCTACATTATATTAATTTGTTTTTGCATACCTGTTATCTGTTGTTGTAAAAGTGAATTCTGAATCTGCATTACATCTCTATTCATAATTAAATTGAGTACTTTATGATATTTATTAGAAAATAATGAGTGAAAAGGTTCGTGGTTAAACCTTTTCATTCATTTCTTATTTTCGTCCAAAGCGTTCCAAAATCTCTATATCTACAACTTTGCCATACAATTTAATTATATGTTTACGGCTAATAATTTCATAGATCTGTCCATCTATTAATGGGTTTTGGTAACAGATGTTTGCCAAATAACGACCAGCTTCCATCTTCTTAACTCGAACAAATTTTATTTCTTTATTAATAAAATCCTTTCGTTCATTGTCATTCATCTGATATACGTCCAAAGCTTCATCATCATCCTCTTGAATAGCCACTATATTATTTTCAAGAGAAATTCTATAGTTTTGATCCTCACGTCTAGACGACATCAATTTATTCAAATCATCTAAGAGTCTTTTTCTTATCTCATCTGATTTCTTATCAGATATAGTACCATAAATAATTCGCTCTTCAAGACGGTCTAAAGCATTTCTTACTTTTGACTCTTCATTGTCATAGTTTACGAGTCGTCTATTAACTGCTTTTAAATCCTCTTGATACTTAAAAAGAATTTTCTCATAATCACCCGAACAATGTTGCTTGTATGCATAATCCGAGCAATATAATAAAAGACTATCCATAATATTCATATTAACCGAACATCTTGTTTGCTCATCATAATATGAATTTCGGTTTTTACATACCACAAAATGTCTCTTTGTACCTTCAACAAGAAGAAGTTTATGTCCATAATAAACATTTCCAACATAACAAAGTCTTGGTTTAACAGTTCTCATTTCGAACAATTCTTTTGCTATGTTGAAATCTTCTTCTGATACAATTTTAGGGTATCGATTATCACCTAGGTACTTCTTATTTTTCATTAGTTTATTAAGAAACTCATAACGACCTCTTGGTGTTTTTTGTGTCAAAATACCCTCTTGCCAAAGCATTCTCGCAATTTCTCTTAATGAATAATTCTCGTGACAATACAAACGAAAAACTCGTTTAATAGCTTCCGCTTGTTCTTCATTAATAACAAATTTACCTTCACTATCAACATCATAACCAAAAGAGACTTTTCCACCTAAGAATTTTCCCATTTTTTTAAGTCTCTCTTTACCACGAGCGAAACGTGCCTTTCTGATATAACCTTCATTTTCGGCGAGTGCCGCAAACAAAGAGTACATCAAATTGGCCTCTGCACCCACATTCCAATCTTCATCAAAAACCGTTATTGCTGGTGTAACAATTTTAAGTTGTACTTTATTATCTCTTAGGAAATTTCGGATAGAATAATTAATCTCACTTCTACGAGAGATTCTTGATATTTCATAAGCATACACACAAACAATATGATTATCTTTATTGAGAATTATAGACTTCATTTCATTAAGTCCATTTCTTTCCTCTTCAGATAACAACACAGCAGATTCTTTATCTTCGATGATAATTATTTCATCATCAGAAAACCCATCTACATAACATAGTCTCTTAACAGCTTCTGTTTGCTGTTTTAAGTCCTGTCCGAATGTAGAGACACGACTTAGAATAATTACTTTATTTTCCATACATTTCATATTTTTGCCACAAAGATAACACAAAAACATGAAAACATATAGTTTTTTAACAAAGTTTTGTCACATTAAAGACGTATGACGTACCCACGATAAGCGTAACTAATGTAACAAAGTTACAAGAACTACGAGTCATTATCACACAACCTACTGATTTTCAATATATTACACACATATTAAGTAAAAAAAATAGAGAAAAATCAGATTCGACATCCAAATTTTTCTCTATTTAAAAGTTTTTTCATTGATTGGTATCAAGATGTTTTTCAACAAGATGCTGTCCAACAACATCTTCAATAAGCTGTTTCACCTTGTCCATTGTTTCACCATGAGTCTCCATCAACTGATTCTTGAAGTATATGCTTACACCAAATATAGAGCCGCCTGCAACGAATGCCTATGCTATATAGATAAGGACACCAGAAGAAATAGTATGAATCAAGATGAAACTAAGAAATGCAATCAATATACCACTTGCAATTAAGACCATCGCAGTAGTATATTGTGCCTAATCTTTAAATCCGAGTTGTTTCCAACTTTCTTTCATTTGATATTTGAGTTAATTTTAGAATTAATCTCTATTATGCTTGTTGTGACTATTCTACAGATAAAAACGCCAAAACTGACTTTGAATACAATTTGCTAGCTTCTTTCTTACTTCCATCTTTTGCTGATACATAGTATGCATTATTTGCATCTTTCTCAGAACTGCTCCAATAATCATATTCATCGTAATTACTTCTCATTACTTTTTTTCTGGCTTCATTTATCTTTGTTTTAGACCAACTGTCGAACACCTATTGAAGTTCACTCTAAGATGGTAAATACCAATCTCCTGGTTTTGTTCCTAATGTTGAATATGCTGCACAACAACAAGCAGCTGGAGAATAACCAGCACCACTTTGGTTGGTTACGCCTGCGCATACATTAGAATCTTGGTTGGTTGCAACATCCAAATATTTCTATGTATTATATTTTCCGCCAACCTATATATAGCCATTTCCTTTATCTGCTCCTACAACAGTTCCATAATTACCAACGTACATAGATGAATACCCATTTGTTCCCTTACCGGGATGTTCGTAATCCATGTAATTCAAAGAAACGAATTTCACTGTTTTTGCTTGGGTATCATCTTGTTCTCCTGTTTTAGAATTCTCTTTACTGCTAATAACAGAACAAATAGCAATAGGAGTATTTTTAATGTTATTGGTTGTTTCATCGAGTACTAACTTTCCATCTGCTGTTGAATATAGGATAGTTCCATAAGTTATATTTTTTTCTACAGATGATTCGTCAATCGTTAATGGGTCCATATTGACAGGTTTTACTGTAAAGCAGTGAGCTCCTGGATGTCTCTCATCATATATAGTAATGTTTTCTATACCTGATTCAGTTTTTACTCCGAAAACAAAAGCTCCGTCTTTATGGTTAATTGCATTTACTGATGCATCTAACAAGTCTTTACTATCAAATACGTTTAAATATTTCATGATACTTTAATTTGATTATTTTTTGTTATTTTTTAATTCATCTACTTCTTTTTGTAAAGAACTGATTTTGTTATTCAAGTCATTAAGTGTGCTTGCTATCAATTCTTCATCTTTCAAATACTATTCAGTCAACAAATATTTTGAAGTTTCAGATATTATTTTTCGGTTCACTTTACTCAATGCAGTATTTAATCTTCTTGTGATATAATCTTTATTTTCATTGATGGTATTATTCAAGTCGTTAAGTGTACTTGCTATTAATTCCTCATCTTTTAAGTACTATTCCAATGTTACACCACCAGAAGCTGGAGTTCCAGAAGAACCGCCGCCGTTGTTTATTTTAGTTATGACATCATCAAGTTTTATAGAAACATCATTTAATCTTGAAGAAACATTATTGATTCTTGAAGAACTATCATTTAATTTTGAAGAAACATCATTGATTCTTGAAGAACTATCATTTAATCTTGAAGAAACATCATTTAACCTTGAAGATGTATTTTGGTTTGATATTGTATTATTGTCAATTTTCTACTTATCACTTGTTAATGTAATATTGATTTTGTTGATTTTTGTAGATATGTCTGTAGACACATTATCAACAACTTCTTTTGTATAATAGTTTTCAAGAACATCAGGACTAATCGAACTACCACCACTATTCTTCTTTAATATTTCTACCAATGTAGAAGAATCTGATATATCAGCAAAGAATTTCTTAACATCATTAAAAGTGTCAATTGTTCCATTTTTACTGTCTGTACCAATCAAATCATTTAATTTTGATTCAACTGCATTTGTTTTACCATTTAATGAAGTGATATTGTCATTAATAGGTTTAATCTTATTAGATACTTCATTAAGTTTTGTTGATATATTACCAATTTTTGTAGATATGTCTGTAGAAACATTATCTATAACATCTTTTGTATAATAGTTTTTAAGAACATCTGAACTAATCGGACTATCATCACCATTCTTCTTTAATAATTCAGTTAATGTAGAAGAATCAGATATGTTACTAAGGAATCTCTATACATCATTAAAAGTATCAATAGCTCCATTTCTGACGTCAGAACCAACTAAATTGTTTATTTTAGATTCAACTGTGTTTAATGATTTCCCAATAGTATCAGTTTTCTAGTTTAGTGATTTAATGTTATCATTAATCGGGGTTAATTGTTTTGTAACATCAATATTCTTAATTTGTTTGTCTAACTATGCAAACGAACTATCCATTGATTGTTTATGTTGTGACTTAGTTAAATAATCATCTTTTAATCTAGATGAAACGTCATCTATCTTTGAAGAAACATTATCAATATTATTAGAACAATTATATATTTTTTCAGAAATACCATTTATATCAGTTGAACACTTGTCTACTTTTTCTGTCACGTTATTAAGCCTTACTGATGTATCGTTTAGATTGCTGCTAACATTTAAGATAGATGAATTTATAGTTTCTGCCAATTTATTAATATAATCTTTCTGATAATATTTTGTAGGTGATATTGATGTATCTAATTTTAAACCAGATAAGTCATTTACAATTTCATCAAGACTATTATATATTTGGTCTACATCTCTAGCCAAAATAACTACTGCTGTATTCATTTCAATACTGTCATCTCCTTCATCTGGTTCAAATGCAGTATCTCCATCTTTGTTTGCATCAACAAAACAAATTTGTTCATATTCGTTGCTTCTCCAACTGATATTGTATTTCTTTCCTTTAACTTCAAGCGAATATGTACCAAGAGGAATTTCATTACCATTTACATGGGCATATATAACATGATCATCATCAACACCTATGTTGAATTTAAGTTGATAACGTTTGTTCAACCCGCTTAACAAAGAAACCTAAATGTCTGTACAACCCGGAAGAGAATAGTTAATCAACTATCCTCCATCATACTTCGAAACAGGAATCTTCATTGTGAAGTCATTACCTTTTACTATTTTTTTCATATAACACTATGTATATTTTATCGACAAAATAATTAAACATAATTATCTCAAATATTTATCTCAATAATAAAAAGAGAGGAGTTTTTTCGTTTGACTCCTCTCTTTTAAATTGATTAATATCCTTCATAACCTTCATACCATTGGCCATCAAAGAATGTATATGTTACTACGCAGTATCCACTAAGTTCGTGTTCCCTGTATATTTGTCCACTGTTTTTATGATCTTTACACATCACTAATTTGTATGGTGTTGTTGTAATATAGCATCTTCCATTCTCAGGTGTCTTATCAAAAATCTTTAATTCATATCCATCATAAGGATTAGAAGGAAATGTTATATGGACTTCATTAACTAAAGCAATGATAGTATCAACGTCAGTTGTTGCCTTATAACCAATCTTATCCGCATTGTAGTTTGCTTTCGACAATATCGCGGCAGTTCTTCTGTTATTACCAACAATACCATCGGAAGTTATCTTGAATAGCTAATCTCCAAAAGATGCAATAAAACCATCACTACCACAATATACTGTCTTGTTGTTACCAAAGTTAACAGCCCAACCATCATAACCAATAAGCATGTGTGCTGCTGTTGGTAATGTCAGTGTTGCAGAAACAAAGAAAGCACAAACAGGTTGTGGCATAGGTTTTAACTAACCGGATGAACCAGGTCCATAACTTCCCTTCCAACTAGAATATGTTGTATTTCCTGTAAAAGATAAGTATACTCTTGCATCTGGTGTATCATCATTAAATGTTATAGAATACTTTGTCATTGATTCTAGCTTACCCCAATCAGCCAATGTAATTGAGTTATATTGATTCATGACTTTAGCAGACCATGATGTTGAAATCACATAATTGTTCGTCCAATTATGTTGTGATGAATCATATGCATTTGTTATTTTACCGGACAACTCTCCAATCTTTACAGATACATAATCACCTTTCTTTCTATTTCCTAACTTAATTATACAACTTCCTGCAAACGTTACTATGTCTGAATTTCCAGGAGTAACTTGAGCACCAATTGAATTAGTAGTTTTAGTAACATATTCAGTTCCAGTGTTCTAAGACTAAAATTCTTTGTATGTACCAATAGACTTAGGCATTATTTCAGTAACTCCTGTATTTCCAACAAGTTTAAATCCTTGGTCATTCTGTGTAAGTGTCAAGCTACCTTTAACAGTGGTATTGCCACCAAGGGTAATGTTATCATCTCCAATCTTTATATAGGTGTTGTTTACCTGTGCGAGAATTTCATCTGATTTTTGCTTGAGTTCAGACTTACTTACATACGTATCGCCAAGACTTTCAACTGTACTTGATATGCTATCTGCTGTTTGTTTAATCTTGGATATATTATCAGTATTTGTAGTTACACGTCCATCCAAACCAGAAATTGTTTCTGTATGAGATTTAACAGTGGCTTCTATACTATCAGCTCTTTGCTTTAACGAAGACATATCTTCTGTTATTTGGGTATTACCAGAAATGTTGTCTATTCGTTTTTCCATTGATTTAACAGAACTTTCGATGCTGTCAGCTCTCTAGTTAATTGAAGATATTTTTTCGGTATTATTTTTAACTTTACCGGTAATATCATCTATTGTTTGTTCACTAGATGTTACCCTTGATTCTATGTTTTTTGCAGTCTGTTTTATTGAAGATATATCATCTTGAACATTTGTAATCGTACCAGTAATATTATTTATCGTGTCAGTGTGTGAACTTACTGTACTTTCTATACTGTCTGCTCTTTGTTTAATTGTAGATATGCTATTTGTATTTTTAGTTATTCTACTATCCAATTCCGAAATAGAAGTTTTATGATTCTTCACTTCTGACTAAATCACGCCTAACTCCTAATTAATTGAGAAAGTTGCGCTTGCTTTAAATACTATAGGTAAAATTCTATCCATAAGAATTCTTGAATAACCTAAACTATTATCAATCATAACAAACCTAATCGTATCTGGTTTTGACAAATCACTATACGAATTAAACGTGAAACTATGTTTTGTATATTGCAAAGTTTTTCTAAAGATATTATATGGTTGCATCAAATAATATAAGCAAAAACTATATTGTCCATCCCCATCACCAATGAGTTTAGTAATATCAGTCTTAACACCATTTTGATACTTATATACATTATACTCATCATTTACAAATAACTTATCATTACCATCAACATAATTGTCTTCTCTGTATGGAACGACCTCATAATAAGTTGCGTAATTTCTAACTTCAACAGGTTCGCTCCAAGAAGTAATCGTACCATTTTCTTCTGTTGCGGTTGATTGCCATAACGTCTGTTGTTCTAAATCAACGACTCTAAATAAACCGCTGCCATATCCTGCAAAAGCGACATATACAAAATGATTTCCGGACGTTTTTATAGTATCTGTTATTACTCTTGACTTCTTATATTCTCCTATAGCTCTAGTATTATTTGCAAGAACAGTTGTATCAAAAACAGGAATTGTTGTATCATCAACTTCACTAACCCAAATGAAACTGTTTCCTTTTGATTGTCGTGATTGTATTTCAAACTATACTTCTTGATTGTCTTTATCTGTATAAAAAGAAAACTTAGTATAAGTAATGTTTCCATTCTAAACATCAGGAGATTTTATCCAATGTTCCGAATCTAACACTGTCTCTTCCCACCATAAATTATTAAACCTGAATAATCCAAAATCATTATAATCATGAAAACCACTACCTTTTCCATATGCAACATATACAAAATGCTATCCAGGTGTAGATACTGTATCATATATTTCTCTAGTATTACCAATACCGCTTGTTGCTCTACTATTGATTTTAAGTGCATTTTGATTATAAACAGGTGTAGTTTCATCATCAACTTCACCAACCCAAATGAAATCCTAATCTTTTGTACTATATGACTTAATAACAATCTACACTTCTTGATTTTTTTGTGTTGTATTAAATTGCAACTTCGTGTACTAAATAGGATAATTAAAAATATAAGAATCTGAAGATTTCAACCATGTTGTTGAACTGGAATTATCAAGCTGTCTATAATAATTCCACTCTCCATATTCGTCTGTCTTAACTACTGGAAATTCAATCCTAGATTTCTTAATGTTTACGGGATTATTCGGTATAATAGAGGACCATTTATCACTAAGTCCATCAAGATTTTCAAAAGTAGGTATTTCAGGTTTTTCTTCACTTAATTTGTATATACTTTTAGCTGCTGAACCATCTTTACCATCAGTTCCATCTTTACCATCAGTTCCGTTAATTCCATCCTTACCATCAGTTCCGTTAGTTCCATCTTTACCATCTTCTCCCTTTGCTTTGACACCACTATCTTTGTATTTCTTACTAACAGAATCCCAAATGAACCAGTTTCCATTTTCACCTATGTAAGGAGTACCGGATTCTGCACCACTTATTCTGTCATTAATGTAATCTTCTACAGATTTACCTGGAGTTACTTCAAAGTTACCTACAAACTTTGCGCCTGTTGTATCAAAGTAACTGCATCTATGAGATTCAAGGTCAAAATTATTAATACCCCTGTACTATGCCAAAAGAGGTGCCTTCAATCCCTTATCGAGACTTTTGTAAGCTGCAATATAAATTGCAGATTGTCTTTGTGGATCGTCTGTACCTCTATAACCTAACATTACAATAGAGTCACCTTTCTCTGGGTTTAATGAACCATCATAACGAAGGTTGTCCAACTGAATCCAGTTATAATATTCACCATCTATTAATTCTGGATTTGCATTGTCTGAAACTGCATTAACTAATGCCCAATAATATTTGTTTGACACATTATAGCTTGTACCTACTTTTGCTTGATTAAACGACATACAGAGAGCTTGGTCGTTTACTTTCCACATATTATCTCTCTGATTTCCGTTACCATCCCGACACCTCCAATAAAGCGTATAATCACCTAATTTTTCTTTCTTTACAATATCTACGTCAAAACCATCTGCTGGAGTAAAAATTGCAGCACCACCTGCTGACTTGATTTTATCAATGATAAGTTCAAAGAAATGAGCTGTACCAGTAACTTCAAGATTTTTCGTCTTAATTGTATCAGAGTTCGTAATGTTATTCGACGTAACTGCATTCAAAGTTGAATTACCATAAGATTCAAGATTCTTTGTACGAATAGTATCACCATTAGAAATGTTATTTGAAGTGACGTCTTTCAATTTAGAAATACCTTTAACAGTTAAATCGGAATCGAAAGAACCTTTACCACCAACAGTTAAGTCTGAGCCAAAAGAACCTTTACCACCGACTTCTATATTATTTGTTATTTCAGCAGAATTACCTTTGATTTTTCCATCAAAGATATAATTTTCTTTTCCAGAAAAGTAAGCATCTGCATTTTCAACAGACATAGTTAAGTCGCCACCATCAACTTCATTACCTTCAGAATCGAGTTGCTTAATAATAAGATTTTCATCTGTCTGAATATCATTTCTTGCAGTTATAGAACCAACATTAATCATATCACCGGCAACGTCTTGTGTACCATTGAATTCCTAACCCCAAATCTTGTGCATTTGCAAACTAATGGAAGCACTGCTAGAACCATTATTGTTAACAACCGTTCTGTTACCTCCAATGTTTCCAACATTGTCTCCATTATTTTTTGCCTTATTTTTCTTTGTAAACTTCATTTCTTTTCTATAAGTTTAATTTCCTGACTATTATTCTTGTAATCTCTGCTTATACTATCTACTATAAAGTATTTATTATCCAAGTCATGAACTGTATATAAACCATATTCTACGTTATCATTTCTTAGATTTAAATTGAGAATTACAGACTAATCCTTATACTATTTATAAAGTCTATACACTAACCACCATTCCTGGCGCAAAGTGCCATCACTAACTTCTTCACCTTCTGAATCAGATGTAAAACTAATTCCTTTGACGTCATTTCTAAGAGCACTATTAGATGTTTTGTCAAGATACTAGAAGTTACCATCAAAATCTTTATAAGCAACACAACTGTAATTAGGTTTTTTATTATCCCATGTGTTAATCTTTAAATTGATTTCATCTAGTTCATTTACATACTCTGTATCAATGTCTATACTATATTCTGTATCTGAATCGTTTTTATCACTATATGTAGGATCACCGATGATTGCTTTAATTTCAAAGTCTTTCAGAAATACAACTGAATGCTTGTAATGCTATCCCTTATTCTTACCGGACTTATTAGAATGATAATTAGGGTCATAAGGTTTATATACTGTAAGGATTGGAAGTCCAGAGATTACACTTGTTTCAGGAGCTTTAATTGCATAACCTTTTTCTGATGTTCCTATTCTCCATGAAACAGTATTACAGAATTCAATATCTCTAAACATTGTACCTCCTGCGCTTCTATCATCCTTACTAGCACTATCAAGCAAATATGGTAATGAGAAATTAATTGCACTCGTTTGCCACCTTGAACCATTCCAATATAAGTTTCCCCATTGTAATCTACACAGTAAAGATGTCTGTCCTGCATCCATTGAATATCTACCTTCTGCAATATCTGCTTCACCTTGTGGAATTGGATAGGGGTCATCATTAAAATAATGATAACAATAAGAACCACTGATAATCAAATAGGCATTCTTACCACCAAATAAAGCAGCAGTATCAGAAACAGTTGTTTGTAAATATGGATATTTAGTAATATCATCATTTGATATATGGTTCCAATCAGGATTTAATAACATAATATAATTACTGAAACTTATATCACTAAGCTGATTAACTGACAACCATTCATCCAAAGTATATAGCTTTTTATTAATGTTAAAAATAGCGTCCCATATCGATGAAAATGGTGCATCAATCTTCTTAACAAAGAATTTTGCCATTGATGCGCCATGCATTGATTTAGTATCAGTATAATTAAATGAAGTTATTGAATCAGTTACATCTTTTGTACCTTCATACTTAAAAAACTTATAATTTGGACTATTAAAATATTTTACAGCGACAACATTATAGTCACCATATCTTTTGTGTTGAGGGTCATAGATTCTATCAATCATTATAATCATGTTATTGTTTCCAGAATCACCTAACTAAGATTTTACAACCTCTCCATACATTCCGTTATTGATGTTATCAGAATTTTTTAACGCGTTATCAGTATCTGATGTTATATTCTGTCCATTCTCATACATATCTGGGATAACATCTTCATAATCGTGCAAGTCAGCTTTTATTGTAACTTTATTATAAACAGAATCCATTGAAAGTGTTGCACCATCACTTGAATAATCCTTGGCAGTTATCTTCTTTAGATATGTAATATTTACCTTCTCGCCTTCATCTGAATAATCTCCTACGGTAAATTTCCAATAATAATTATAATACTAATTCGCTCTTATAGCATCATAATCAATAAAATAAACAGAATCTTTAATTGCTATTGCTGTTAATCCGAGATACCTGCATATTTCTTCAAGAACTTCATTACATTTCCATGCTACATCATCATCTGTTTCATCATCATCTTTATCATCAAAGAAGTTTTGTTCGCTTATGTATAACTCTTTTAATATGCTTGAACTTTGCACATAGATTAGTTTAGAATTATCCGAAACATAAAAAGTATTGTATGCATTACATTTAGATAATAACTTTTGAATAATATAAAAGAAGCTTCTAACCTGTTTGTTCGTTTGTCTATAGGGAAAGTATTGTAATGTAGATAAAGCATCTTGGCATTCTATCTATATTGTTTCTCGAACAAGCTCAAATCCCTAATCATAAAGATTTGGTGTTGCATACCCAGTCCAGACTAACTCAGACTCTTTGTAAAGTTCCACTTTTGTACCTTGAGCCTTACCAGAGTAAACATCAAACATATAATCACTATTAACAACTTCTATTGTACCTGTCTAATATTTGGCGGGTGTATAGATAGTGTCATTAGATTCATCCATTTCAGTAACAAATGGTGTGTCACTAAGAGTTACCTTCTTAGCGACATTACCATTTTCTGTTGTGATTCTCACTGTATAAAGAGAATCTTTTATATCTCTAAAATATCCGTTATAAATCATAATTACCTTAATACTGACATTTTTTTATCATAGTTTCTAAGAACACCTTTGAGGTCACTACCGCTAATCTTGAATTCAACTTTTCCGTTTAATGAAGATTGAGCTGTTCCATTAGAACCATTTAAAATATTAAATAATCTGCGCTGTTGTGAGCCATTTAAAATCATCTCACCACCATTCACACGTGCAAGATTGTAGTCACCAATAGATGTTGCACCACTAAATACACCACCATCTGCATACTTTGGTATTACACCACCATCTGCATAACTGTTTAATGACGAGAATATGGCAGTAATTGTACCTACAATAGTTGCAATCAAAGGTATTACCATAAACCAAGGTGCACCTGCAGCTGATTTCGTACCATTAGCAAGAGCTTCTGATTCTGATGTTGCTATATTTGAAGCAGCTGCTGCTTTTTGTGCTTCTTGAATTTGCATAATCTAATCTATCATCTAAGACGCACCTCCCAAAACTGCATTTGTAACACCAAATACTGCTTTCGCAGTTCCCTTTGTAACCTGTGAAATATCTCCAAATATATCGGCAATACTACCAAGACCTTTTGATGTACCTTGAAGTTTATCCATATGTTTTGTCGTCTTTTTAATTCCTTTCTCAACACTATTATTTGACTTGACAAGTTTACCATTTTGTGACTTAAGATTTGACATCTTATCAGATACCTGTTGAATTGCATCACCAAGTTTATTATATTCTTGAACTTCATCAGAAGTATCAATATCTAGTTTAGCTTCGGAATTAATTGTGTCACCAAGTTTCTTATATTCTTCTTGTAATTGTTTTAACACCTATGCTAATCTTTCAATTTCAGTATTATTATCTTTAATCTTCTGATTATTAGCATCAATAATAGCATTTCCAGAGATTTCAGATGCCTTGAATTCATCTGTCTCAGATACAGCTTTATCAATTGATTGAATTAACTTATCATAAGTACCAGAATTAAAGTTCGTATCAAATTCAATGATGTTCTTTTTATCTGTTAGTTCATCAATTTCTGACTTTATTTTCTTTCTTTCGTCGGGATCAGCAGATAACTTTAGTTTAGCTTGTTTCTTTGAAATCTAGTCTTCAATACCCTTAAGTGAATTAGGGTCAACAACAGGTTCTACTTCTACTTTAGGTGTTGTTTTATTTGTCGTTATTTTAGGTGTATGTGAAGTATGGACTGTACCTCCACCAGAATTCGTTCCGTTTCCGTTGCCTCCGGAACCTGTTGAGTGATGGTCAGATTTGTATATTGTAGATACACCAGTTTTAATAAACTATCTCTAATCAGACATTAAAGCTCTACGTTCATTGGCTAATTGTCTTCTCTATTTTTGTAAGTTTGTTAAAACTGCACTCATCGCAGTAACTCCGTCACTTCCTGTTGTATTTGCAATTGCTGTTTGATAACTACCTATCTATTTGTCTAATGAACTTATCTGTTTGTTATAATCTTTGATTTGCTTATCATAAGTGTGTTTTATCTTATTAAACTCACCGATTTTCTAGCCTTTAGTTCCCTTCGAAGAAACACGTTTAACATTATCAGAAACTGTACTTCCCTTTGAACCATCACCACCAAGTTCTCTGTTTAATCGCTTTCTTGCTTCTGTAGCATCATCTGTTTTTGAAATTAATTTAGTCAACCAGCCAACTAAATCAGCTGTTACATCAACACATGAACGAATAAGACCATTACCTTCATTAATAGCTAGATTAAAAGCTTCCCATTTTGAAGATAAGTTTTTGAGAGACCCCTGTAAGTTATCATTGTTTGTTTTTTGTTGTTCTTCTGCTGTATTCGTACCAGTGATTGACTGAGTTAATTTATCGGCAGATTCTGCAGTTTTAATTAAAGTAAGTGCAGCAGCTACGTTTTCAGTACCAAACTTCTTTGTAAGGTCTGTTGTTGAAAGATGTTCGTCACCTAAATTCTGGAGTGCAGTAGTTAAACCTACAACAGAAGGTTTAAGGTTATTATCAGAAGAACTTTCTAACTTCAACATAATATTTTTAAGTTGATTACCTGCACTAGATGCATCGACACCTGATTGTGCCAACTATTCAAGAACTGCAACAACCTAATTAACTGATATTCCTAATGTACCAGCAACAGAACCACAGTTCACAATAGCAGTATTTAAATAACCGACATCGCCGGCACCCTACTATGAAGCAGCTGCCAATAAATTAACGATTTCTGCTGAACGATTTGCTTCAATACCAAACTAATTTAAAATACCAGTTACCGCAGTTGCAGCTGTACCTAAATCCATATTAGCTGCTTCTGATAACATAATACAATTCTTTGTTACTTCTGCAAGTGCATCAGCATCACCTAATAAAGATGGTGATTTAGAACCAATCATTCCGAATGCTTCCATAACTTCACTCGCTGATTGCGTTGTGGTTGCACCAAGTTCCATTGCTGACCTTTTTAAACTATCTATTGTTTCTGAACTAGCACCGGTTAATGACGTAATTCTAGAAACAGAAGCTTCGAAATTACTTGCAGTCTCTATATTATCCATAATTGCGCCTTTGAGCACATCAAATGCTGCTGCAGCTGTACCTATTCCTGTTGCCATAGCAATACCGCTTGTTGCTAAACTCATGAAACCTGAACCGGTTTTAATACCTCCTATTCCTTTCATAGAACCAGAAACCTAACTCATCTAGGTTTGTATCTGTCGTAATTGGGATTGGGCGGTTCTACATGATTCAGACAGCGCTCTACCGAAATCGCTACGCTTGGCTTCACTACTTAAGTTTGCCCATTGCATTTTGAGTTCTTTAATCTAGTTCGTAAGTGCTTTTTCTTGTTGTGTCGTAGTCATCGTACCACTAGCAACTTTATCCAGAGTTCTTATAACTCGGTTATATGACGCTATTTGTGAATTACTGACTGTTACATTATCCTATATTGACTTTGATGCATTATCTGTTTTATTCTTATATTTTTCAAGTGTTTCCTTAGCCTTATTAATTGCTCTATTAAACTAAGTTGTATCACATGATATTACTGCTGAAAGTGTTGACATATTTTTTATAATAATTTATTTTCAAAATGAATTTATGGTTTATCTAAAACATGTTGTATATATGAATCTAATATAGATTGAGAACTACTAATTACTTTGTCAATAGTATCAATAGATTTGATATATCCTTTCGTATGGGGTTTGATAGACTTACCATTACGTTTTGTTTGTGTTCTATAAATAGTTCCTCCTACAAAGAATCTTGTTTTATATGAATCATAAAAATCTCTACTACCAAGGGCGTGAAGTTTAACTGAACCATGGTTGTTTTTACCAACCATGATACCATCAGCAAGTTTGTTTATATCTCCCGTGTGTGATTTATAAGTCGTTCGTGCGTCACTTTTAAACTAAGCTCTTGCGTTATCTCTTATAGCGAATGCTGCTGCCATAACAGCTCGGTCAACGCCATCTAAAATTTCTTTTGATACGTTTGATAAATCTTTTGTATCGTATATTAGTTTTTCCATTGGTTTGATAAATCTTTTAATCGTTCTATTTCAGCATCAGTTATTTCAATGTCGGATTCGAATTTATCAGTGTCTTTTTCTTCCCACTTGAATTTACATATATCCGGAAGTTCCAATTTTTTACGAGAATTAACCTGTGCTACAACATAAGCCTACATTCTACTGGTTTCCCATAAATTTCTATCAACATAAGGTATATTATTAACTATGTCATTTAACTCCCATTCTGTACAGTCTTCCATAAAATACTCTACTGATAATATTTTATATTGAAAACAAAGTAGATTAAACAAGTAATGATATATCTATGTTATTTTTTCATCATCAGAATCATCATTGATGTTTAATTTTTTTTTAATCTGCTATTAGTTGTAACAATATCCTGCATCCATGTACTAAACTCATCCATAACAGATTTGTTTTCATCAATCCAATCAACAAAATCTTCAAACTAGATGCTATAATCTTTTGATGATGCTACTACTATACAATAGAAGAATGTAACCACGTCCGTTAAGTTTGAAGGTGTTGAAGAACCACCAGTTACATTCTCATACATTAACATCGCTTTAAGTCCACATTTAAGTGTTATTTCCTTACCTTTATAATTAATATTCATATTTAATTACTATAAATTTTAAATGATAAAAGGACAGAATTTATATTAAAACTCTGTCCTTATATTTATCATCTAAAATTTTGGGTTATTTACCTCCAGCCTTTGCAGTACCTGCAGTACCTACTTTCTTAATTTGACTCACACCTGTAAGTGTAACTGAATATGTAGCATTGTCACCATTATTTGCATTAGCTGTAAGTGAAGTAATCAAAGCATCACCTGTATAATAATGTGTACCTGCTGACCAGTTAGCCAAATCAGCTGAATCTGCTACAGTTGCATCTGGTGGAGTTGGTGTCTATTTAAGACCAAATTTAACTGTCATTGAATCACCAGCCAACATCTTATCAAACATATTTGCGTAACCAGCCTCTGTATATAAATTCTCTGACTGAATTTCCCATGTGTATTTTGATACCTCTGTTGCACCCCAAATGCCATGGTCTTTACTTGAAATATCAGTTGTCTCTGCTGTGATGGTTAAAGTATGATTTGTTGCAAAAGCAAGAGACTTACCGTCACTATCAAAAAGCATAAGGTCACGACCCTTAATTATTTTATTAGCCATTGTATTTCTTAATCATTTATTTTAAAAACTAAATTAATTGTCTGAGTAAATGCATTATACTCATAATTTTCAGAAGCATTCTCTATGGAAGTGTCTTCTATTGTCATATTTTCATATTCAATATGCTGACATTCGAATAATTCTCTTATCCTACTAATAATCTACACTGATTGAATATAAGTTGCACATATAGCCTTGATTTCAACCCTTACTATATCCTCATAATATCCATCCTTGCAGTTATTACTAACAAGACCAGTTCGCCTGTATGTAACAAACGGATAATCTGTACCATCTTCCGCAACTATTGGAAATACATTAGTTGATATACGTAATGTATCAGTAAGTTGCTTATCAGCTTTTATCGTATCATATATGAAACTACCTATATTTAATGTGTCAATCATTTATCAACTCTATAGAAATAATTTTTTTGTTATGTTCTTTGTCTGGAATGATATTTAATATTCTATATTTCTTCTACTTCCATAAAATAACATCATATTCATCAACCATAACGTAATATCTAACTTCTACAGTGAGAAACATACTATAAAATATATCACCATTTTCATTAGTTCTTGTGCCGCTGTTATGTTGAACTCTTGCCTTAGTAATTGTTTTCTATTTCCATTCTTGTGTTTGTTCACCAAACTTATTCTTTGTCACAATAGGAGTTAATATAGTAATTATTTCTTTCAATATTCCAGCTCTCATATTCTTGTATTATATATTTGCATTTGAGTAATCTCTATACATATTCAAAATGTAAGTGAGACTATTTGGAACTTCATGTACAGAAGCGTATGAAACAGATTCTCGATTGTCATACATATTGCCGATGAATAAAAGTAGTGCATGAAGAAGGGCATTTGGTATTTTACCCTCCTTCTGCATTATCTCATCGAATGTTATATCTATATGTTTTTGAATAACATCAACTGCTACATCATACAAATATAATATGTACTCGTCATCATCAGTATAATCTGCATCAATATTTAAGTGTTTCTTTATGTGTGCTAATTCTAAAAACATATTGATAATCTTTTATTTTTTACTCTGCTGCAGTTGTACCATATACAAGAGCGTTGTCACGAATGAGAGCTGCATCAACAAACGCATTAACAACGATTGTAACATTACCATTACCAACAGAAGCGACATCACGAACAACATCAATAGTAATGTTATCCCATGTAGCGATTACAAGATTTGAGAAATCACCATAAATGACATTCTAATCTTTAACGTGTGAAGTAGCAAGAACCTGTGTACCATCAATTTCACCTTGCTCCATTACAAGCTGAGTTGACTTAGTGCTCTTAGGCATTACACGGAAATCAGCCTTTGCTTTATTAGACATTACATACTTGCATTCACCATCAACATTTGCATCTTCAACTTTTGCTTCTAATGCAACCAAATCACCAAATGACTTGATTTTCTCAGGAACCTTACCATTGAACAAACCAGATGGTTTTGATGTATCACCAAGGTCTGAACCAAGTAATGTTTCCTCTACCTTAGCATTAACAGCCTTAATAATATCCTCGCGTACAGCAGATTCAACATCAAGAGTATCTTGTGCAAGTAACTCTAATGAAATAGGATATTTTGCAGTAATACGCTTTGGAGAAAGAATCTTCTTTGTAAATGCAGCAGAACCATCTGTAGCAGCTGCTGTTTCATTTGCCCAATTTACAGATACAGCACCCATCAAAGGAATCTGTACGTTATTCTTGATACCAGAAATGAACTTTGCACCAGCTTCAACAAGTACATTCTTTGCACGAAGTGGGCCCCAAATATCGTAAACATCTGTTGCTACTACTTTATCACCTTCATCTGTTACAGAATATGCACGCTGTTCTGCGAGATTAATTTTCTTACCTGTTTCGTAAGCGCTACGAAGTTCTTTTAAAAGATTAAATTTCTTGTTTTCCATTTTTATAGATCTATTTTCTTTATTTTGATTGTTTTCTTTAGTTTCATTTTCATCATCCATCTTAGGCATATCTTCATCGTATGCACTGAGCTTGTCTTGAAGACGTTTGAGTTCGTCTTTGAGATTCTTAATCTCTTCTTTATTTGCATCAAATTCTTTCTGTTCGTCTTCGGTCATTTCACGTACTTCTTTCTTGCATGAATCAACTATCTCTTGACAACGTTTAATAAGAACTGACTGCTTGTCTTTTAATTCTAATGAGTTCATTAAATTCTATAATTTATTTTTTGTTCTTAATAATTAGATTTTATAGTCTGTAAGTTCAGACATTTTATCATCTAAATATTTATCTATCTTTTTTCTGTATTCCGTAATTTTATCACCAGGGTTTAATACTTCATTATCAGCGCATCTTGTCTAACAATTAGTATCACCATAAGCACCATGGATAACAAGAGACATATCATAAAGTCCATCTATAACATTGACTTCTCGTCTGTATACATTATCAGAATCTACATACCAACGTTCAGAATGCAAATCATCTGGAATTGTAAATGCAAATGAACATTCAAAGATATTACCATTTCTGATATTATACAAAAGTTCGTCACCTCTTGATGTTGTCGGTGCTTCAAATGAAAAATAAACACCATCGTCTTTCAAAGAAACAGATAATGTACCTTTACCTTGACGAGAACGTGCAACTATTTTTTCATCTTCATGATTTATATTCATGATTATATCAGACTTATCAATTAACTCTTGTGTAATTGCACCTCTGTGAATTATCTCATAAAAACCACCTAGATTTTTACTCCATGATTCAAATACTATTGCACGACCAGTAATTATTCTACTTTCTTTTTCTGATTGAATATCAGTAGAACGAAATATAATCTTACTCATCTTTTATATTTATATTATTTTTATTCTCATCCTCTTTTTCAGAGTTTTCTTGTTGGTTTCCAATAGTATTATCTTTAATATTAGTGAATGGAACAATTAAATCATCACAACCGTCCATTTCATTATAACCTAATTGTTTTCTTGCTTCATTTCTAGTAATAATACCACTATCAACAAGAGTCTTTAAATACTGTGCAGTTGAATCTTTATCTGCCTTAATCAAATAGGATTCATCCAAATCAATTGTTATTCCTGCTTCACTTGGCTTAACTAATTTACGGTTAAATTCATCCTAAACCATACTAACATAAGGCATCAACGTATGAGTTAAAAACTCTAAGTTAGCTGCTTCTATAGTATTATAACTAGACTTTGATAAGTCACCTAACAAAACAGGATTTATATTAAAGTATCTAGCGATTTCTGCAACATTGAACAAACGTGTTTCCAACATCTGAGTTTCATTTGCATTACCAGACAATGGAGTATAAGACATATCGTCGTCAAGTATAACAAGTCCTGAAGGATTTAAACCTGAATGGGTGTCCAGAAAAGCCTATCTAGCTTGTTCTTTTGCACCTCTTCTTGATGATTTAATTGTCAACGCAGCTTGAATTGCACAACCTGAACTATAATAGTTCCTAGCAGCTTTATCTGCTGCCGCTGCTAACTAAATAACATTACTTGCATAGTTTGAAACAGGACGACCGACAAAACCATTAAAACTGTTTTTATACAAGTGTATCACATCAATAGGTTCTATACGTCGCTTTGTAATGAAAGGTATTTTATAATATAATTCCTGCTTATTCTATTGATAGAATATATTATATGTACCATGTTCGCAATATATCAAATCTATAGGTGTTCCATCCTAAGCTCTCTTAATATACATAACAGCATTTCCATACATAATAACATCATATATCAACTATTTCAACATGTTGAACTTTGACATTGCTGTATGTGCAAACAATACATTAAGATGGTTATCATATATAGTCTAATTATCGCGTTTAATCAATATAGGTAACTAAGCTATAGAGTTTGAAATCAACTCAACAGCAGCAAAAAAAGCAGATACAGTTGTCGCAGAGTCACCCAGCAAAAACTATCCAAATATAAGAGAAGTTGCTGATGTTTCATCAGAAGTCACTGCACTTCTTTGTTCAACCTTATTCTTTTTAAAATTAAATATACTCATTTTTATTATTATTTTATTTAACTGTTAAAACCTGACCATCTGAATAACTTGGGTTATCTAAATATCCTCCAAGACTTTGAATCATTGAAATTACAGGGTCTATCTTCTTACTCTTTTCATTATTCGCTTTGGTTGGTTTTGCATTATTATGATGGTCTATTTTTAATGAAACATTACTAAATGCCCACCTTACAATAGGATTATTATCTATAACAACCATACCTGTACGTATAAGCCTCTCTAATGTCTTTGTTGGACCATTGAAATTACCCAAAGCTTGCGAATAAGGCTGCAACGGTAAACCCTCAACTGTTGCGTTTATGGCCCACTACTATGTTGCGTTCCATTTATCATATGCAACGTTTACAATATAATTTGTATCATTAATATTTATCTAATCTTTTAATATAAAGTCATAATCAACAACATTTCCTGATGTTACTTTCAAAAAATTCTCTTTCTTCCATATCATGTAAAGATAACTATTTACGTTTTCTGTTAATGCAGATTCTGGTAAATAAATAAGAGTTTTGAACACATACTTATCCGGATTAATTTCACGATCGGGATTAGGAGGAAACATAATTGTTGTACTTGTTAAGTCAGAAACAGCTGATAAATCGACTCCCATAAAACACTCTTCATCTTTATAATCTTCAAGATTAACTGGAGCCATCACTTTGCGAATTTTATCATCTGAAATCCATATTTCCTTTGAACTAAATATACTCATTTCTAATTATTATTTTATTTAACTGCTAAAACTTGACCGTCAGAATAATGTGGGTTTTCTAAATATCCACCTAAACTTTGAATCATCGAAATTACAGGGTCTATCTTTTTACTCTTATCACCATTTGCTTTAGTAGGTTTGGCATTTTCATGCTGGTCTAATTTCAAGGTAACATTACTAAAAGCCCACCTTACAATAGGATTATTATCTATAACAACCATACCTGTACGTATAAGCCTCTCTAATGTCTTTGTAGGTCCATTAAAATTACCCAAAGCTTGAGAATATGGAGTCAATGGTAATCCTTCTTCTGTTGCATTTATAGCCCATTGTGTAGCGTTCCACTTGTCATAAGCGACATTTACTACATAATTCTTATCGTTTATATTTATCTAGTCTTTTAATATGTAGTCGTAATCAACAACATTACCTGATGTTACTTTTAAATAATTCTCTCGTTTCCATATCATGTAAAGATAACTATTTACGTTTTCTGTCAATTCTGACTCAGGTAAATAAATAATTGTTTTAAATACAAACTTATCTGGATTGATTCCACGATAAGGATTAGGCGGAAACATAACTGTTGTACTCGTTAAGTCAGATACAGCAGATAAATCGACACCCATAAAACAATCTTCATTTTTATAATCATCCAAATTAACCGGTGACATCACTTTGCGAATTTTATCGTCTGAAATCCAAATTTCCTTTGAACTAACCCACATATTGAAATTCTTTGTCTTTACACTAACTTCTAATGCAGAATCATTAATTGCTGAACGTATCTGTCCTTCTAGATACTTTCTGGTAACTGTTACATCTAAATTCGGATTTGCCTTTACCCAGTTTTTTTCATCCTTCCAATCATCTTCATCATCAAGTTCATATATCGCTGCAAACTGTTCATCATCTTCTTTTCTATGCTCCAATATATCAATACAAACATCTCTGTAATTATGCAAGAAGCCATTTAACAAGAATCCTGATGTTGATATACAAATACCTAATGGAGAAACACGGAATCCGGTTCCAGAAACCATAACATCCCATAACTTACTGTCTTTCATTTCATGAACCTCATCAAGTATATATGTACTTGGAGAACTACCATCATGTCCTGAAGAATCACTTGACAATACCTAAGAATATGAACTTGTTTTTTGTACCTAAATACTGTCTCTAAGCGTCTTTGTATATTTATGTTTAGGGTCCAAACATTTCACAAGCTTCTACTACATTTCAAATAGCAAGTGCGCTTGTTTCGTGTTATTGGCAATATTCAAAACCTATGCTGCTGGTTCACCATCTGCTATTAACATATATAATGCAATTGCAGCTATCAAGAACGTATTGTGTGTTACGGTATATTGTTTCCCACATAAAAATAAATGGTCTTCATTATCAACTGTTAAACATTTACATGGTACTGTTTCACAAGGTATAATATCTTTAATTGTATTATATTTCATGCGTTTATGCAAATGTTCTGGTAACATTTCATATTTACGCTTCATCCTAAATACAGGCATTGTCTTGTCTGTAAAGAATGTTAATCTGTAATAAGGACCGATTTCCTTACCGTTTAGTTTTACGTACTTTTCTGTTATTTTTGATTTTATTCCTAAACTTGATAATATTTCTTGAACATCATCTACTATATCTTTTCTTTTCTGAACAAACTCACATTGATGATAATGAGTACTTGCAACAGAACCATCAGTGTCCATTAAACCTTGAATTAAAGATAATCTCTATTCAACAGAACCAAATTTATATTCTTCTGGTATATGTTTATTCTTAAATACACCAATCTTTTTCAAATCAGAACTAAGTTTTGATACATGATTATTAATACGTGTGTTGTTATAATTCAATATAACAACATTATTGTTTCTGCTGTCTGCACATACAGATGGTTCACCATATAATTTTGTCACATAATCATAAATCTTATAATCGCCAAACTAATATTGTGTTGTAAATTCAGGTCCTGTAGAGTCACCATCTCCTAACCATAATCCTAATACATAAGGGTCAACAATATATTCTTTAGGTTCATACTCAACAGGGTTAGTTAAAATAGTCCGCCAATTATACTCCTTTCCTTTACCATCCTTTCTCTAATGGTAAATACCTTTATCATACATTTCCTGTGTGGTTCTTACAACAAGATTATCAGGTTTTTTATCCTTTCTGTATTTTACAAACCATCGATGATTATCTGCTGAAATAATCTCTTCACCATTTTCAAATATCATCTTATAACAAGGTCTATACTGAATTTCACTTTCAAATAATACCCTTGTGGGTTTGCCATCTGCTCCGAAAATAATATCACCTTCATGAATGTCTCTTAATAGACGATTTCCAAAAGGTGTAGGAATATTAGTATCTAAACTAATGGCTTTACCATTTTTTCTACCAACTGTTAATAGTGCCTTTTTCACTAATCTTTCGTTTGAATCTTTATAATAGAAACCAAATATAGAATATATTATCCATTTCTACCATTCTTCAAGAACAAACGGTTTACCAGCACATTTACCTTGATAATGTTTTAACTTGCTGATAAAACTAAGAACACGCTCACATTTATCTGGTCTAAATTCATAACGAGCATCATTCATAAAATCTAAATATCGCTGGCAAGCTAATCTAATTATCTTGCCGGTTACCTGCTTACCAGAAACTACGTCTTGAGCGTATTTTAAATATTTATCTTGGATATAATTATTCTTCAAATTAATCATACGTATTCATCCATTGGACAATTATTTTCATCTGATAACTCTTTACCTAATCTAGCCTTTGATGTTCTTGTCATTGCGAAACTACCTAGTAACTTCGATATAAATAGCTGAGTGCTATTCAAAAGAGGAATAACTGGATTCTTCACATATTCGCCATTTCGACCTGTTACCATAATACCTCGTTTTCTTATCTCGTCATTCGCTTGGGTGTATAAACCAAATGCATCTGCAATTAAATCCAACTGAATAACATATGAATCAGGTATTGAACCTAATTCAGACTCTAAGTCATGAATCATTTTACACATCCATTCGTATGTACGTTTATCATAACTCTTATATCTTTCTGTTAATTTACTCATAATCTTAATTTAAATTTTAAATCATAATATTTATAAATGGTTTCTCGTCGAAAAGGCTAAAAACTAGGAAAATCGTGTGGACCTT
>OBSA01000066.1_pt1 | contig 35515 bp, 61 predicted proteins | sample 1501291 | NCBI WGS metagenome assembly OBSA01 (sample SAMEA3360679, study PRJEB22359) | human gut metagenome | biome: ENVO:urban biome; feature: ENVO:human-associated habitat; material: ENVO:feces | place: Bangladesh | collected 2011 | reverse complement strand
GATTTTCTGCATAAAAAAATAGGACTTGCCTGAACCTGCGCCGCCGTAAAAGACATTGACGCGCGTCTTATAGTCTCTCATGTACGGCAAGTAACACGGCAATATTCCTTTTTTGTTAATCGTTATTTTCATCTTCCCAGTCCACTTTTATCTCCGTGACCTGCTCCACTTTATCAACAGGCTTTTCGCCTGCCGTGTCGCGTATCACTTCAAAAATTCGCGGGTCTCCCGTTTTCATAAACTTGTTCCACAGTGCAACGGCTGCAACTTCGCTTCCCGTTTTTGTCACTCCGTGTTTGTCGGTTATTTCGCTTGCCAAAAGCTCATTAAGGCAATCCTTTAAAAGCTTCTTTTTGCGTTTCGCTTCCCCCGACGCTTTTCCTCCGTTGTGTCCACACTCTTTAGCCGTTTCCGTTGTAAACGGTCTGCCCTCCGGCATTTTCTTAGCCATTATATCACCTCGCAAGGCTTATTTTAACACATATTTCAAGTGCCTTTGCTATTTTTCTAAGCATTCACGCTCTCCTTTTCCTGCACCTTTAGGGTTTAACATCCACATCGACAGGAAATTCAGTATGAAATTCTACAACATAGTGATACGGGTCAGCATGTGTGCCTGTTATATCTTCCACAACATAGAGCGTATAATCGTTGAGATAAATATAGTTCTTTTTGTATTCGTTCGGACCTACTTTGCAAGTCACAACAAGTTCATCGGTTTCATTGTTGCTTATGCTCATGTAGCCCTCGGCGTACATCACTATTTTGTCAGTACGCGCGTTGTAAACAGTAATGCGCCTTTCGCAATTAAAGTTATCAGCGGCAAGGCTCATATTGTGATTGACCTTGTCAGCTTCTCTACATCCCGCAAATCCGATTGTGATAAACACAATTAATATCGATGCCATTGTTATAGTAGCAATTCTTTTAGCCATTTGTAAGTCTCCTCTTTATAATATTATATCATAACCAGCAATAAAAATCAATCGGTTGAGAACATTTGTTCAAATGTTCCGCCAGTCACGGCAAGTATTTTTTTAATCTCGGTCATCGATAATTGCGTTTTGCCTTTTAGTCTGTTCTTAAAGTGTTCAGAACGCCTGCTCCCTGTGTCCTGTCCTATTCTGCGCATCATCTCAGGTACTGACACTCTGTTTTCAAGCATCCACTTTTTCAAGCCCGCGTAAATTATGCAGTCAAGGTCTTCCTTGTGGCAAGCCCAAGCCGTCTGTTCGGGATTCATCCCAGCGCAACACTGTGCGATTCTCTGTTTTGACACTCCAAGCCTTTTGCTTATTTCTGCAAATGTCAAGCCCTGCATTCTCAGCTCGCGCGCTGCATCTCTTGTTTCGTACATTGTCATTTCTCCATCGGTTCGTTCCAGCAGTTCTTACAAGTCCCCGTGTAATCGCAGTTCTCAAATGTCCGGCGTGCTCCGCCGTAGATTTCTTTTCTACACGCAAATGGGGTTCCGTCAGAACCGCTCTGCGCTTTTGGAAATTTCTCAAAGAAGTCCTGTGCGTATGTTTTCTTCGGGTGTTCGTCGCTCCATTTTTGCAGACTCTCGATTGCTTTTGCAATTTCTTCGGTGCGTTGTGTCACAAGAGAGTCTGCACAATAATCAAGCATCGGACAATGCTCGTCGGAGGCGTTGACAGCTTCGCACGCAGTACGCGAGTTACAAAGTCTTTTAAGTTCGGCAAAAAAGTCTATCGTTTTGCTGCAATCCATTTTTAAAGCTCCTTTACTGTTATTTCTGTTCGTTCTTTGTCACAAATAGCGGCATTAATCCGCTGTTTCGCTATTTCAAAATATTTGTCGTCCAGTTCAATGCCGATGAATCGGCGGTTTGTGTTCACACAAGCAACGCCCGTCGAGCCTGAACCCATTGTAAAGTCAAGCGCAGTGTCGCCCTCGTTGCTGAAAGTTTTTATCAAATCTTCAAGAAGCGCAACCGGTTTCTGTGTAGGATGATAACCTCCACTATCTTTTGCATATTCAAGCACATTCGATTTTGATTTGCCACCTTGCCAAAGATTAAAAACAGATTGATTTTTGTTTTTGTAATTTTCGTTTATTTCACGCAAGACATCAAACGGAAGAAACCCGTCCATTTTATCAATCTCAAAAACAGAAACAATTTCTTTGTAAGTCTGCTCGGTGCATAGCTCAAACTGACTTGACCCAATTCGTGTCGCATGGTCTGCTTTTCCACCTATCGCATTTTTTACTGCTCTTTTGCCCTCTGTCACATAAAAGCAGTGTTCGGCTCTTCTGCGTCCTAACCTTGCATTTATTTCCCCACAAGATTTAGCACCGATAAAATTCAAAACTTTCTTAAAATATTCTCGCAACGGATTTTCTCCGCAATAATCGTGTCCAAGTTTTGTAAAAATGCAAATATCCTCAAATTTATTTACCATAGCCTTGTTACACATAAACATATTTCCAAAGCTATTTTTTAACCAAATTGCCCTATAAGACAACGGAATAGAAGCAACAGTTGATGTAATGAGTTTTGACGTAAAAGGCTCTTGACCAAAAATAATCGCTTTTCCGTTCTGCCTTAAAACTCGGCTAATTTCGGCAAGCATTTTGTCAATAGGAATTACATCGTCCCATTCGCAATCTTTATATCCTATTTCTTTTGCCGCTTCACTTTTTCCAAAATTCTTCATTGTCCCATACGGCGGGTCGGTCAGCACCAAATCCACCGACCCGTCAGGGATGTCTTTCATCAATTCAAGGCAATCGCCGCGCTTTAAGTCAATCATCGCTTCGTACATTGTTAAACCTCCTTTATCGTTATTTCTGTTCTCGGGTTTTCCTTGTCATAGCTTCCGCAGAGCTGAAGCTCGACATTTGAAAAGCTGTCATCTTCGATTATTCCGGCTTCCCGCAAGCCGTCGAGGATAAACTTGCCGTTGTAATTGTCAGGGTCGTGCCGTTGCCTTGTGCGGAAAAAGTATGTAATTTTAACAACGCACTTTTTAATCGGCTCGGACGGCTTCGGGCGGCAGTACACCGCGCAAAGGGCTTGCCATTGTTTCTTGTCCGCTCTGTACGTCCATGCATTCTCACGCCCGGCGAACCTGTTAAGAGACGGCGGGATATCGGGGATAGTGTAAATGTATCTTTTGCGCTCGCATTGCGGGCACACCTGCCGCCCCTCGGGGACTATTTCTCCGCAACAAACGCACCTATCTGCATCAGCCATTATCAACTCTCCTCTAAACTTAAATTAAACCTACATCTTTTGCATTGCTCGCAGGGCTCATCATCATTGTCACCCCTTGCATAACCTAAGCATTTATTAAGATTGTAGTATTGTTCAGGTTTGCCAACACCTAATTTAACCTGCTTTTTGACAAGCGAACAATTTGCAAGTGTTCGCTTGCCGCGGCGGTCGATATAGTCACTCATTCTTTACCTCCTAACAGCTCAAAACTTCCTCACAATATTTGCAACTCATGTTTCACCTCCTAATAGCTCGGGGTTATCATAGATATTGCCAATAACCTCAAACTCTTCCGAATCATAGTCAAATGTTGTATATTCCATGCCCGCTCGCCCGATAAAACTTGCGAAACCGTTATCATAGTCAATTTGATAAATGCGCATTTTGCCGAACCAAAATCTCTTTACTATATCGCCCTCAAAAATCTTTGTGCCGTTTTTATCTTTAAGACCTGTGTACTGTCCCACAGTTTCAGGATTAACAAAAATTTGACATCTGTTTCCAAACCTATCGGGATATATAATTATTGCTATGTCGTCCTCAGTTGTGTCCAAACTGCCAAAGCACCAACTATGATTTATGACTCCAGAAAAATCTTTACCTCTAAACAGTATCTCACGCATTGTTATTACCTCCGTCCATTTTTGCGCCGCAGTTCGGACAAAACGGTGTTCTAATATATTTTCTTGTTTCTTCATATCCTGTAGAGCACAAGTTTTCTTCACAATCATATTCAAGTGTTTCTTTAAAGGTGCTTGTATATTGTGCTTCCGCTCCGCAGCACGAGCACACGCAAGGAATATCGCAATAGCCATCCTCAATCCATTTGCCATGTTTAACCTCTTGCACATCAGCGCGAGCAATGAAATCCATACAGCCAAGCTCTTTTATTTGCGTTTCGATGTCGTTGCAGACTTCCCGCATATAGCAAACTTCATCGTGTATGCAATCTTTACAGGTCATTCTTCTACCTCAAACACAGTAACATAATATATAGGTACTCTTCTTCCATCCCAAAGCATAAACAAGCTACCCGCATCAGGTTGCTTGTTTATATACTCTCTTGCGGATTTTTCATTGGAAAATACCTTAACAACCTCTGTGCCACCATATTCATCATAATCACATATTTTTTCAACTAAATAAACTCTCATGCTTCTACCTCCCATTGTTCAGCAGACTGAGTTACAACATTTTCAATCTTTATCATAATAATAACAGTCACTCCCTCCTTCGCGGCATTTGCTTATCTCTATCCAAAAAAACCGTCCGTTATCATTTACAAGTAAAAATCGCGAGTTTTTTTCGTCAACGGCGTAAACCGGGGAATCCTGCCGTTTTCCGGCATCGTCCTTGTAATTAACTTCAAACATATTTCTTTACCTCCCGCTCGAACCGAATCCGTTATTGCCGCGTGCCGTTTCGTCGAGACTATCAACGACTTCAAGCTCGTCGATAAAAATCGGCAAAACGACGAGCTGCGTTATCTTATCGCCCTTTTCAACCATGTAGGGAATCCGGGTGTTGTTGTACAGCTTGACGCAAATACTGCCCGTGTAGCCCACGTCGATAACTCCCTCGCTCGTTATCCCGTGCTTGACATTAAGACCGCTCTTGCTCTTGAGAAACCCAACAAGCCCCTGCGGTATCTCGATATGTACGCCTGTGTCAAATATCGCGCTTCCCTGCGCTGGGACTATCTTATACTCTCTTGCCATGAGGTCAAATCCTGCGTCATTGGGGTGTGCCTTGTAGGGCTTGTATGCTCCATCTTCTAAAACTATTTTCATTTTGTTTGCCTCCTTTTATTATATTATATATCATTGCGCCGCTTTTGTCAATAGTTTTTTGCTTATAATCCTAAAAATTCACGCATTTCTTTTTGACTTTTGCCTAAATCCTTTTGCCTGCGGTTTTCGTTCTCGACCTCTACCGCTACACACTTTTCGAGGATGCGGTCATATATGCGCCGCTCTGTTATCGTTGCGGGGTACAGCAATTCCTCTCTTGTCAGATTAGTTGTTATAATCACCGGCAGTCCCGCGCGATATCTGGCGTCTATGACATTGTACACGACTTCCGCCATATACTCCGTTTTTCTTTCTGCCGCAAGGTCATCCAGTACCATCAGACTATAACTGTTTAACTCGTCAAAGATATCCTGCTTGTCAAATGTCGCTCCGAGTTCGTTTGCTATTCGCGCGAAGTTAGTGAACCTGACTGAATATCCCTTGTCAAGCAGGGCATTCGCGATAGCCGCCGCATAATAAGTTTTTCCGCATCCGACTTCCCCGAACAGTAAAAGCCCTTGCCCTCTGTCTCGCATTGCCGCGAAGTCTTCAACGTACTTTTCAAATGCGTTCGACAGCTTCGGGTTTAATTTGTCGTCTTTTTTAAAAGTCATTTCGCGCATCGTCGAATCGTCAAACGCGATCTCTATCCTTTTGGCTATCCTTACTTCTCTTTCGCGCTGTTTCTTCTCCTGCTCTTCTGCTTTAACACGCTCGGATTCGCATTTGCACAAGCAGTACGGGCGGCGAAGCTTGCCGCAGATAATGACCTCGCACTGCTTCGGCGTATGACATTTGCCGCAGTGCAGGAGATTATTTTCGATATAGTCGCCCTCGTTCGTCTTGATAGCTTCTTTTGATTTTTGCTCAAGTTCATTGATAAGTTCGTCAAACATGTTAATCATCTCCGAATACAAATTCCCAGCCGTTTGATTTTTCACCTAATAGTCGCCCGTCTGACCCTCTGCGTTTTGGCGCAGATGCGTTCAAGTAGCTCTCGAACTTTGAGCCGAACAGCGTTTCAGGTCGTAGGTATTGCTCCATGTCCGTGCCAAGCCATGTTGCGCATCTGTTGTCTATCACCTGTTTGAAATCTGATAAGGTGTAACCCTCGTTTAACCTTGCGTTAATATGTCTCTTTGTTGTTTTGCTGTTAGGCTTGTAATTCTTGTGCGCTTTTTCGTTCAGATAGTCGATTATTTCTGTTATGACTTTTATATCATACTCTTCGGCATTGTCGTTCTCGACAATATTATTATTATCAATAGATGAATATTTAATAGATGAATCGTTAATAGATGAATTTTTGTTACACGTTTGAACGCATACCCCGCGTACGTTTGAACGTGTAACCGTGTCACGTTTGAATGTACTACCCGTGCACGTTTGAACGCATGCCCCGTGTACGTTTGACCTGCCGTCATCTATCAAGTGTATGTAGTTTTCGCCGAACGTGTAAAACGAAAAAGTGCCGCCCCTTTTAATAAGTTGATAATCCAGTATTCCAAAATCCACCAGCTTTTTCATCCTGTCGATGAACGCTCGTTTTGATATGTCAATCATCGGCAAATCCTCCAACAGTTTGCTGTGTGTAACCATAACATACTCGCGTCCGTCGATTATCGTTTTAGGCATATTAGGATAAAAATCCGTAAACCAGCGTAAAATAACAAGGTCGGTACAGTCAATTTTTATAGTCTTTTCGCCCTTGCTTGTCGCAACGGTCTTCTTGAGCGTCATGGCATATTCTTGGCTAAAACCCTCTATCGTGTATCTCATCTTGCTTCCTCCGATTTTTTTGATATGCGGTAGCTACAGTACTTGACTCCGTTTATTATCTGCTCTTCTTTTCTTATGTAGCCTTTCTGCATTAAAGACTTAAGACTATTTAAAACGCTCTGCTTCGTGCTATTAGTCCGCCCGGCAAGATAGCGCAAACTTCCGCTGAATTTCTGCTCTTCGGTTTGCGAAAAGTCAAAGATAATAGCGTAAACCAGTAACTCGTTGCCCTTAAGACGCAAGTCTCGCACCATAAACTCCTGAACGACAATAAAACGTTTGCTTTTTACTAAGTCCATAGTTGTTCCTCCAAATTTTTAAAGTAAAAACCCTCTGCATTGATTAGGTACGAGCTAATCGACGCAAAGGGCGTGGGCTGTGATATTTTGTTGTTGCCGCGATACCGCCTCGTACGCAATATCACAACCCGATAAGCGGCTTGTAACCTGACCTCTCATCTTCTTTATTATAACTGATTTTAAAGCAGATGTCAAGCGTTTTTTAGAATTAATCGCATTCGGCACAAATTAAAACGGCAAGTCATCGCTTGTTTTTATTTCTTCAAACTCAGGCTCTGAGGATTTCTCTTTTTTACCGCAAAAGCTGACATCATCCGCCAGCACTTCAAACACTGTGCGCTTGTTGCCGTCCTTGTCCTCATACCTGCGCGTTTGTATGCTGCCAGTCAGGGCGATTAAATCGCCTTTTGCAAAATACCTACTGACAAATTCGGCGGTTTTGTTCCAAGCCACTATGTTGATAAAATCCGATGTGGCGCGGTCGAATCGTCTTTCCACAGCGATACAAAATGATACTACCGTCTTGCCTGTGGTGGTCTGCCTAAGTTCAGGCGTTGCGGTCAGTCTGCCGATAAGTGTTACATTGTTAATCATTGTCGTTCGTCCTCCTGCTGTTTAAAAATTCTTTTGATGACATTCCATATACGCGGCGGATTCTAAGCTCGCAATTCAGCTTTTCAATTTCGCCGTCGTTTGTGGTTTTGTAAAACTTGCATTTGTCGCACTCGCGCTTTATTAACGCCTTGCAGTCGTTTTCTGTTGCCGAGCCGTAAGCAAAGCAATTCCGTCTTACCATTTGTAATTCCTCCCAAAAATTTTTATAAAATCGAGGTCAGGATAGACCTCTTCAAACTTTTTTTGCGCTAACTCCTGTAGGCGATGACGATTGTCCGCGTTGTGGTGTACACCGTTTGGCGGCTCGTTGTGGCACCAGTGGCACAGATACACGGTCAAGCCGTATTTTTCACTGTTCTTTCTGTTGGACGCGCCGAATATGTGGTGCTTTTCCAGCCAATCAGCGCGCCCACAAAAAAAAGCAATTATGTTCCGTCTGCATAATGCTATTCACTCGTCCACGCGCCTTTCAGCTTTGCCAGTTCGTCGGGGGTCATCGTCTCTATGTCGTTCTCTTTGCAGTCAAAGACAACGAGGTCAATCAAGCGTGACATCTGCGCGGTATCGTAGGTAGACGAGCCATAGTACACATTGACATTTGTGCAGCCGGGTATTTTGCTTTCAAACGGTTCTGCAATCCAGCCCAAACCGTTTTTGCTCCACCGCGTAACAAGCCGAAGCACCGCCTTATCCTGCACGCAAAACGTGTCATAATTGCCGCCGATATTCTTGACATAGTTCCTGTATATGTCCGATTTCGGCACTCGCGTTTTTGCCGCAAGCTTGCCGCATAAAGCCCAAAAATATCCGTTAGCGTCAAGACTCCTTTTAGCCCCTGCGGGTCTTATGTCGATTTCATACGGTCTGTTGTCGGATTTAAAAGCGTCAACAAGCTCTTTCGCATAGTTCGGGCAGTCCACGGACACGCGCAGACCGAAGCCCGCGCTGTCCTGAAACCAGTCAAGATTTTTTACTTCCATCCACTTTCAGCCTCCAGTCGTTCAAAATTTTTATCGCGTCCATAAGGTCATCATATTCAAGGTTTTCTATCGTTGTGCCATCAGGCTTCGATATTTGCCGCATAAGCGCGTTTAAAATTTCGCCGTCACTTTTCCCGCGCGCCTTCGCAAGTGCGCTTATAATGTTGTTTGCGGCGGTATTTTTGGCACTCCTGCTCCAGTCTTGTTTTTCGTCTGCGGGTGACAACGGGGTGTTCTGAGAGTTGTATTTGCTCCTACCCGCCGCCCAATAGACGTTTGCGCCGAAGCCTAACGCTTTACATGCGACGGAAAGCGCGTCGGTGTACGCCATCTTAAAACATTCGTCGGAGGTATAGGCTCCGCTCTTTTCATTAGATATGTACGACGCGCCGCCAATTCCGAAGATGGGCTTGCTCCACTCGTCGTTTTCCTTAACATAGAGGTTGAGCGTGACATGTGCCGTCTTTGTTCCATCTGCTCCGTCCTCGAGCCAGTGCCTGATATCATCGGTATACCAGCCAATGCCGCAAGCCCCGAATAGCTCGGTCAGCTTCTTAATGCGCCACATCGGGTTAATGTCTGTAAATCCCTTGAGACGACCCGCCGCGATTTTCTTCTGTGCGTTGCCAGGCACTTCGCAAACCCTGCTGTAAATTTCAAGATTATCCATGTTGCACCTCACTTAATCTGAATGTTTTGAACTTCCACAATGTCCGCGCCGTCAAACGATTCGCCGGACTTGACCGCCGTTTTGACATCGGTCTTGCTGATTTTCGGGGTAAATGTGACAAACTCCGGATATTTTTCCACAAATGCGGCTTCATCTGCGATTACGAGACGTTCAGACTTGCGGAAAGCGACTTTGTTTCTCGCGCTCTCGAAAGAGGTTTCACCTCTACACTGCATAGAGCGAGACACGCAGCTTTTAAGATAGTCGGCGGAGTTTTCTTTTGCTTTTTTTCTCGCCGTCAGAGCTTTTATCTCTTCGTCTATCATCTTAGCTTCGGCGGTCAAATTCTTGATAGCGCAAATGGTGTTGTCCAGCTTGTCCTTATAGTCGCCATTGAGCATTTCGAGGGTATCTTCGATAGCGTCCTCCGGGATTGTCCCATCTTCGACAGCTGCGATAAAATCGAGGTATTCGTTGTCGAGTTCATATAGCTTCATCTTTTTGTTTCTCCCTTCATTATTTGAAATAGGTAGTTGATACAATCGGTTGCTGTCATTTGTTTTATTTGTTCGTCCTGTGCCGCCGTTGTCTGAACGGGCGGTGTTTGGTCTGCGTCGTTGTATCTCATATTCTTTCCCTCAGTCGCACCGGGAGTAAAATATAGGTGCTTGAATCGTCCTTGAATACCAACGGAGACACGGGAGAGCTGACAAGAAAGCTGTCAGTCTCAGCCGCTTTAAGCACTCCAACGAGATATCTCGCGTTGATTCCTATCACGAGGTCTGAATCGGTCTCGCCCGTCACTGAGTCGGTGGCACTGCCTATCGTCGTCCTCACAGACAGTTCAATGGCATCTCTTGAGAGCGACATCTTGACGGGCTGTGTCTCGGTGCTCGCGAGAATCTGAACTCTTTCGAGCGCAGATGTGAGGGCTTTAAAATCCGTCTTGACCGAAGCTGTGTTTTTGGGAATAATCTTGTCCACATCGATTTCCCACGCGGTAGACATAAGGCGCGAAAACAGCGTATAATCGCGGGTCTGCGCTATAAAATGTTTGCTTGAGACGGATATCTCGACCGCGTCGGTCGCGTCCGAAAGCTCGAGCAGTGCCTTTGGCGGAATTGTTGCCGTTGCGCTCGGTGCTGTCCCCTCTTCGCACGGTATGCTTGACTCGGCGAGTGTGAACCCGTCAGTCGCGCAGAGTCTGAGGTTGTCGGAGATGGTCATTCTCACGCCCTTATCATCTGCGGCAGCGAACACGGTTTTTTTAATCAGCTTGACGAGATTCGCTCCGTCAACTCGGCAAGTTGTGCCGTCTTCGGGAGTTGGAAGCTCGGGGTACTGCTCCGCAGGTATACCTTTGACCTTGAGATTCGAGCGTCCGTTCTGAACGATAAGAACATCTTCATCCGTTGATAGTGCCGTCTCAAACTTTTGGAGCTTGCCCGCTGCATTTGTCAGAATCTTCGCGTCCGCGATTATCGCTCCGGGAATCTCTATCATCGCGGGGATTTTGACGGATATCCCGATCGTGAGATTATATCCCGTCACGGTCAGGACTCCACTTTCTGCCGAGAGCAAGAGTCCGTTTGTAGCCGGAGACGGCGATTTGTCAATAACTCTCACAGCTTTGACGCAAGCCGCCTTGAGGTCGTATGTATTACAGGTCAGTTTCATTGTTAAGCTCCCTCCATTAAGTCAAACAGCGTCGGTGCGCCTATCTGTGCTTCTGCCGCTTCGAGATAGCCCACGCCATCGCGGAAATAGTCGGGGTTAAGTTCGCAGCCGTGGCCCCTGCGCCCCATTTTAATTGCCATGTACGGAACGGTCATAAGACCGCCGAACGGGTCATATACAAGGTCGTTTTTGTTGGAATATCTGTTGATTACCCGCTCCACGATATCGAGCTGCAACGGACACACATGAAGATTCTGACGGCGTCTGCTCTGCGTTGTGTTGAGTGTGCGCATACGGTTGATATCGTCCCATATCTCGTCGCTCCAACTGCCGGGCGAGACCACTGCGAAAGTGGCGGGAAGATGTCCTTTTTCGTCAAGTTCTTTAGCGAGTTTTACATGGTCGGCGTAGTCGTAGACCGTTTCGCGGGAATATTGACGATACATTCTCTCGAGCACTCGAACGGGCACGTTTTTGAGTTCCTCGCGGGTGACAAGTCGGTTCCCGCTTGACCGCTGATAACCGTTCGCGTCAATCTGCCACTGGGCGCGGGTATAGTCGTCTTTGCTTTTGGTGACGGGGACATCTGCATATCCGTCCGTTGTATCGCTCGGAAGTTTTCGGAAAAGCAAGATATATTCAGGACAGCCGACGCCCATCTTCGTGCCGTCTTTGCACTGCTCCGTCCAGCCGAGACGGTAAGTTTGATTGTTTTCCCTGACAACATCTGTACAGACCGTTATCATGCCGAAATACTGGAAGCCGTGCTTTTGGTAGTGGCTTATGCACGTCGCGTGGCATCGGCACGGCCATCATCTTGTGTTCCATTATTTGCCTCCTTCTCTATCATTTTATCAGCGAACCATGTGCGGTCGGAGTCGATAAATTCCGTGCAGTCCAGCGGCTGAATCGCGTTAGCCTGTTTCAATTCACGGCGCAGTATCATGTCAATCTGACGCGGTGTTAAAAGCGACGCATACAGCGCGTTAATCTGCACCGCCTCTGTTTCGTCTCCGCACAAGCTCTTACAATAGTCAAAATCGTACTTGTGTTCGTCCATGCAGTCATAGCAGACATCGCATTCCATATTGTCCTCCGATTTCCACTCGCCGCAGATTTCGCACTTTCTTGCCTCATCAAACTCATCACAATGGCAATATGGGCAAATGTCAATCGCCTGGAATGCAGGCTGTCCCCAGTATTCGCCGACATTCTCCTCCGTGTAGTCGGGGCACTCAAAAACGCTTCCACAGTCTTTGCAAATAAACATTGTTTTTACCTCTTTCTTTATTTTGTTGGTCTTCCTTGACCTTGTGACTATATTATATATTATTCGTTTGCGTTTGTCAATAGTTTTTTAAAAGTTTTTTGAATTTTTTTAAAGTTTTTTGCGCGCTTTTTTCGTGTTCACTTCGTTCACTTTTTTCTCGATATAAGTATAATAAAAATAAAGGAGGAATTATATGTTTAATCCATATTATCCGAATTATCCTAACTATCAAAACTACACGCAAAATTATCAAAACTGTACGCAAAATTTGGAGCGCGGTATCGTCAGGGTCAACGGAATCCAAGGCGCGCAGGCATATCAAATGGGCGCGAACAGCTCCGTTGCTTTGTTCGACGCAAACGAGGATTTTTTTTACATCAAGACCACAGACGGCGCGGGATTCGCATCTATTCGCAAGTTTAAATTTGTTCCGTGCGATGACGCACAACCCGAAGCGTCTGACTATGTGACGCGAAAAGAATTTGAAGAGCTGAAAGGAATGGTGGAGAATGGCAAGCAGCATATTCGGGAGACAGAATAACCTTTTTTCGATGATTTCGAAATTTAAGAAATTTGCAAGCGGAATGACACCTGAAAAAGCACAGCAGGAATTGCAGAACCTTTTAAACACGGGTAAAATATCCGAGAGCCAGCTTAACCAGTATAAACAGCAGGCACAAGATTTGATGAAGTTTTTGAAATAAACTGCGCGGTTTATTATAAATTTTTAGAAAGGAAGATTGCAAATGAACGAATATTCACTTTCTGACCTTGCAGCCGCAACGAGAGACGGCGACGGCTTTGACGGCGGCGCATGGTGGATTGTTCTTCTTTTTGTCGTCCTCATGGGCGGCGGATTTTGGGGCAACCGTCAGGGCGAGCTCGGGCAGTACGCAACAGCGGCAAGCCAGCAGGAGATTCTTTTCGGTCAGCACTTTGGGCAGCTCAACGACCGCCTGACTAACATCGGCAACGGAATATGTGACAGCACTTTTGCGCTTAATAATTCTATTAACGCCGAAGGCAGGGCACTTCAGAATCAGCTCGCCTCCTGTTGCTGCGATAACAGATTAGCTACTGCTAATCTTTCGGCACAGGTTGACAGACAAACTTGCGATATCGCTACCGCTATCCACGCGGAGGGCGAAGCAACACGCGCTTTGATTCAGACCAACGAGATTCAGGCACTGCGCGATAAGGTTTCGAGTCTGGAAATGGATTCCCGCTTCTGCGGCGTAGTCCGTTATCCGATGTCTTATTCCTATAGCGCGGGAAATTCGCCGTTCTGCGGCGGATGTTGCGGTAATAACATCTAACGCCCTGACGGCGAGGCACGGCGGGGCGGCAATAGTCGCTCCGTTTTTTATTACAGAAAGGATTGATAAAATGTCGAAATCAGCAATTTACACAACAAACACGGCAGAACAGACAATCGCGGTCAACAGTGTTATTCCGGTCGGCATTACCGCACGCCGCTATGGATGCAATCTCCGACAGGACGGTAACACCATAACAATGACCGGAAAAGGTTATTATCTTATCAACGCTTCTGCAACCGTCACACCGTCGGCGGCAGGAACGGCGACAATCACCGCGCAGAAAGACGGCGTTGCAATAATCGGCGCAACCGCGTCTGAGACTGTAGCAGCGGCAAGCACGACGGTCAACATGGCGATAACGGCTATAGTCCGCAATGTCTGTGACTGCGACAGCTCTATTCTGTCTTTTGTCCTGACAGGTGCGGCTTCTGTTGTCAACAATCTTGCAATATCGGTTGAAAAGCTGTAAAAAACGCATTTAAACAGCGGACGAAACAATTAACAAAATTGGAGGTATTGCATGAAAGAGAAAATTGACGCATACAGAAAAAAGCTCGAAGCGGAGATCTCCGACTATATGGAAAGACCCGCAAGCGAACGCGCCGCCGAAGCGGTCATGGGAATGCTCGAATGCTGGGAAGCTCTCGGAGATATAGGCTGCGACGCATTGACTCGCGAGGACTGCGAAGCGTGGAACGAGAAGATGAAAAATGCAGACGGCTCGTCAGGCGCAGTTTGGAACATGGCACAGACAAACGCTATGGCAGGCAACAACGGCAGAGTCCCCGATTATTGCTGGAACACGGCAGTCAATATGATGTATTCCGACTATTATGAGGTCGGCAAAAAATACGGTCTGCCCGCTCCTGAGTTTTACGCGGAACTCGCAAAAGCTTTTTTGTTCGACAAGGACGCAAAGTCTCCTGAGTCCAAAATGGCGGCATACTATAACTATATCGTAAAATGACAAAAAGGCAGGGCGAAAGCTCTGACTTTGGAGGTATTATATGATTGACTACAATTCCATTAAAGCCGATTTGGCGCAGTATGAATTGGATTATGACAATTCTTTCACGGCTTTGAACAAACTCGCGCCGCTTTACTGTGCCATGCTGTACCACACCCTCTCAGACCCTCAAAATGTGCCCGTAAAGGGTGATTCTGAGTTTTATAAGATAATTAGCAGTAAAAATTTAACGGCTGTTCTAGGGGTAATTAACGAGCTTTTAGAGGCTATCAAGTGTATCAATATAAATCTCTATCAAGCCACTTTGCAAAAGCTCGTAAACCTTGATTAACGCTTTTTAAACTTTTCGGCAAGCTTATCCTCAAGTGCGATAAGCTTGCTTTTTTTGTTAAGACAAGTCTATATCTTCCGCTCTCTCAGCTCACCGCACTCGCGTACCCGATGAAACTGATTGGCAAAATCGAGAATAGAGTTGCGCATTTTGATATAATCTGCGTCATCGCACTGTAGCGAACACAGATGATACGCGAGCTGACAAGCAAGCCTTTTATCAGCTTTGAGATGCAAACTGCCGCACCACAGTGGATAGCAAGAATAATCGAGGTCTGCGCCTCTAAGGTCTGCGTCGCTAAGTTCTGCGTCGCTGAGGTCTGCGCCTCTGAGATTTGTGTTGTTGAGTGTTGCGTCGCTGAGTGTTGCGCGTCTGAGGTTTGTGCTGTTGAGATTTGTGTTGTTGAGATTTGTGCCGCTGAGGTCTGTTTCGCTGAGGTCTGTGCCGCTGAGGTCTATGTCGCTGAGGTCTGTGCCGCTAAGGTCTGCGCCTCTGAGGTCATAATCTAAGATTGCTTTTTTACAGCCATCTTTCAGAAGTTTCAGCACTTCCGCGCGGTCAAATTGCTTTTGGTGACCTATAACCTCAAACTTTTCCGGGTCTACTATATACATTCCAGTTTCGTCGTCGTTGTGGTTCAATACTCGCACCACTATGCCTTCATCGCGTACATCAGCGACTACGCCTCGCGTCATTTTTGTGTTTGTAATACTGTAGTCGTTTGTTATGCCTTTTACAAAATCGCCTATTTTAATGCTCATTTAATCATCTCCTTTTGTTCTTGACGCTTGCTTTAATTTTATCCTCAAATGCTATAAGTTTGTCCTCGTGGATGAACCCATAGATAATACCCACGACAAGCAGGATTTCAAAGACTGTTTGAATTGCAAATTTTAAAATCATTTTTAATGTCTCCTTTTCTTTGTTTTGCAGTTATATTATATACTGTATTGTTGCATTTGTCAATAGTTTTTTAAAGTATTTTTGAACTTTTAAAAAACAAAAGCGCCCAGCCGAAGCCGAGCACCTTTGTAGACACGCATGAAGCATATATATTGTATCACATGTTACAAAAAAGTCAAGTATAAAGCAGAGCAGCACCGATTTCTCGATGCTGCTCTGCCATTTCAGAAATATTTGTTACAGAAGGGTAAAAAAATAAAGAAATGAGTAATCGTGACCCAAAATCAATCACTATTAGATATTATAAAGCATTGTTTGACCAATGTCAAGCCCTTTACAGATATTTTATAATTAGTTTACAGATATTTTATAATCAGTTTCTCGCACCTGTAGATTATATTCTGAATTTGTCGGACGGAATAGCCAAATTCTTCCGCCAAATCCTCCTGCTTTACGCCGTCAAGCCAGCGGCGCGATATAATCTTCCTATATGTTTCGTTGTGGATTCGCTGATAAATCAGATTTTCCCATTCTTCACGGGATAATTTTGCTGTATCAATCATACATAAAAACCTATTGTCTGCATAGATTTCTTCTTGCCCGATATCCGCAGAACATAAAGCTTGTCAGACTGCGGACGATACGCCGATTTTGCCCCATAGCCGCCGAAAGACAAGAAAGAGCCGCAGTTAATACACTCTATATTTTTTTTGGTGATTTTGTTGTTATACTTGTCAAATACAAGCTTTGCCCTCGGACGGTCTTTCGCTTCGTGGTCGTGACCGCTTGCGAAAAAGTCTATGCCGTCCGTATAGTCGGCAGAATGGACTGATTTGATGTCTTTTGCCTGATGTTGCAGCTGCCCGAAATAATGTATCTGTTTTGCGCTTGACGGCTTAATCTCTCCGATTGCTATGTTCAGAAACGCTATTGTATCGCGGTATTTTTCCCCGATTCCTGCTATTAAACAACAGTCATACAGAGGATAAAGTCCGCAGGTCTTTGTGGCGCGGTTGTGACAATGATTGCCGGGCACTACGGCTATGGTCTTTTCTTTCAATTCAGAGAGCTGTTCTGTAACCCACTCCTTCTGATGCGCGGGGCTTGCGGTCTGCGTAAATATGTCGGACTTGCTGTTCGGAATAGCGTCCTCCATTAAATCACCTACCCAGCAGACATAGGCGTTAGGGTCTGCGGTTATTTGTGCCTTTAAGTTGTTCCACTTTTTTGCGTTGAACAGCTCCGAGCCATAGTGCAAATCGTGAATAAAATATATATCCGCATATTCTTTGTCGCGAGGAAGTTTAAACAAAATCGGCGTATCGTCAGGCAAAAACATATTATCCACCTATTTCTTTTTGACCCGTCCGCTCCCGTGGCAGGTCGGGCAGTATTTATATCCCGTGTTCCCTCCAACTTTTTTGACGCGCTTTTTAGTTATGACCGTTTGTTTCGCCAATTATATCGCCTCCGACAAAATTATTTTCGCCGTTGTCCGCGTCCTGCGTAACGATTTGAGTCTCGTCCTCAAATGAGCTTTCATAAAGAACCCACGCGAGGTTAGACGCAAAAAGGAGCAGTATCAAAATTATTATTACTGTACACAATCTGTGCATTGTCCGCTCCGCTCTCGCCATTGCCGATTCGTGCGCCGCAAGCGGAATGTGTTCTGTGTTACACCCGTTACAATACTTCTCCATTTTTGCGTCCTCCTGTTATTTAAAAATAATTCCAAACACTGTTGCAATAAGTGTTCCGATTGTCGCCGTTGCAATAGTCCACATCAGCTTTTCAACAACGCCTAACTTTGCCAGTCCGATTTCTATCCGCTTGTCGTCGTTAGCCAGTTTACCCGCTATTTCCTTGTGATTCTGATTGCAAGTCGATTGCTTGACATATCTTCCGTCAAGCCTTTTTTCGAGATTTTCCATTTCCGTTACCGTCATCGGTTTCTTCCTCTGCGATGATTTCCTGCAAGAGCTGTATCGCGCCCTGCGTGGCGTTTGCCTGCGCTTCAAAATATTTCAGCGTGTTTTGCAGCTCTTCCAGTCTTTTTTTATAATCCATTGTTGCCTCCAATGATTTTATATTTATATTATATCACTTTTAACATAAAAATCAAGTGTTATGCAAGTTTTACGGCTGTGTTGCTTCCGAACTGGGCATAAATACCGCTTGTGTCAACAAAAATGCGCCCCGAAACCGTCGAGCCTTTAATTTGCCATGACGCTCCGCCTGTGCCGCTCGCAAACAAATCAGCTCTCGCTGTAATGGTATTGTTTGAGTCCCTAACCTCTATCGCTCCCGATGGAGTGCTCGCTTGTGGAACGCCCAACCCGAAGTCCACCCTGCACACATTTGAATTGTCGTCAGACAAACTGCGGTAGTGCGTCAGCCCTGCAAATGTGTTAGCGTTAAGATGATTTGAGACAAGCGTTCCGCTTATCGATGTTTCGTCCTTTGTTACAATAAGGTACTTCCTCGATGAGCCGAGGCTGTTTTCTGCGCCGCGAACGCGAAAACCCTTGTCTTCTTGACAGACAACATCTGTGTAAGCATCACCGCTGTCAATACGCACACCTTTTGTACTGTCAATGCAAATGTCATAAGTCAAGCCCGAAAAGGGAAAAGTCTGGCTATCAACAAATCCGATGAAACCCGATTTTGTTTCGCCAATTTCTCTTTCTAAACCGAGAACAGGTTGCAATTGAGTTCCTGCCGCTATAAACCTGCTTGTGTTGATTATTTTAAGATTATACTTTGAGCCCTTGACACAAAAGACGCCTGTAAGGTCTGCGTCCGACGCATAGATGTGACCAGATTCAAGGTTAAAGGAAAATTCACCGTTTGCGGACTGCATTATTCCGGCTTTGATGATGTTTGCCGTTAGTGTGCCAGTATCGATAAAGTCGGCGACAATGTGACCGTCCTGCGTGATTGCCGTTTTATACGTGCCGTTGTAGCCTGTAGACGAATAGCCAAGCCCGGACAAATTCCACCGCCATATCTTTTTGGCTGTGCTTGCGTTTGCGGTATCCATTATCAAAAGTTCCTGCGGATTTTCAGACGGGTTAAGCCTGATATATCCGCCGCTGTTGCCAGTGATTGCCGCTGTTGCGTCCGCTATTGCTTTTTGATATGCTTCCGTGATTTCCGATTTGCTTGAAATTGCGATGTTTTTAGCGTCCGTTGCCTCTTTGACCGTTTGCGAGATGATGCTTGACACATCTGCGCGAGCACTGCCGAGTTCTATCTTTGTGTATTTTTCGGCTATTGTATCATAGACGGTTTTTATGACTTTTGCCTTGATATTTACGCTGAGTTCTTTGTGATAGATTTTGACAGTATCGCAGAGATTGACGGTTTCAAGCGGCGCGATATTTGCATATTCAGGCGACTGCGCGAGGTTGACAAAAGAAACGGTTACAGAAGCTTTGATAGAATTGATATCGTTATCTTCTGCGTATTTCTTTACTGCTGCATCAAGCAAGCTTTGTGTCGGCGTGTTCTCCCCAAAGGCGGAAGAAAAATCGCGGACAAGAATGCGCGTTGAAATACCGCTTGAATTTGTGACATTGTAAGAGCTTGTAAGGTTGATATCGTCTGTTTTGACATAGCCGAATATTCCAGTGTATGACGCGGACATATCAACATCACATTTGAGCTCCGTCATGTTTTTGCCGTAGGCTATTCGCACGCCGTTGTCTTTGCCGCGCGATTTATGCAGCTTGATTGTGTAGTTATCGAACTCGTATTCGCCGCCATAGGTGTAAAGCACAGAGCCTTGAACGCCGCCGAGAGCCGCACGAGCTGAGACATTGGAAAGATTGATTGACGAGGAGAGCGTTATATTAGTCGCCGCTACTGTGAATCCTGTTGCCTTTCCAAGCTGATTTTTTGCGGCGGTCAATATAGCGTTTATCGCGACTTGCGCGTTGCCCGACGCGGAAACGGTCGGCACTGGATAGCCCGACAGAATATAACTGACATGCTCCGCGTAAACCGTGAACTCGCCGTTGATGGGTTTTGACACTTTGTAAATGTGGAACAGCTGATTTGCGCTTGTCTGATTTGGCTTTGCCTTAATATAGCAGTCCGTCACAATGTCGTTGGCATGGGTTGCGCCAATGGGGTATACAAGCTCAAGCTCATACACCCCGTTGCGCTCTTCCGTCACTTCACACCCGGTACACTCAGACAGCCAGCCTATTTTTGTTTTTGCGTCCGCTTTTAAAAGAATTGGAGTCATTTTATCACCTTGATATAGACTTGCTGATTATAGTTCACGCCAGTGCGGCGCAAGATAAATTTCCGACACATTGCCGCCCGTCCAACTTATGGAATTTTCGCCCGCCTTTAAAACGGGAAAATCATCAAAATTCGCGTTTGCAGCAGGCTCGGCAATTTGCAAGGTGGAATCGATTCTTATCGGCGTTCTGGTGTTGCTTGTAAAGGTGTAGCTTTCGTTGTTGATGTGAATTGTAATTGCGCCATAAGGAGAAGTTCTGACAAACGACATTCGCGGCAATGCGTCGTATTTTGTCGGGTTTATAATCGTGAACGCCTCCGCCTTTTGTATTTGGGAATCCCCGCTTGTTAGGTAGCGCCACGGCTTGCAGTTAAACGCTATCTCTAAATCAGCCCACTCGCCTTTTCCAAGATAGTCCCAGTCAACAGAGCCGGTTCTTGCCGCCATTCTGTAGTGCGTAGAATCGTCACTGTCAACCAGCTTTTGATATCCCACAGCAGAAAGCCAGTTAGCTATTTCTAACAGCTTTGATTTGACATTTTTAACGCGGACTTGATAGGTGATATCAACATTCCTATAGCGTCCGTTGTCTAAAATTACTTCTCCGTCTCTTCCGGGCACTTCGACAAAATCGGCATCGCGGACGGGTGCTTTAAATATTTCTTTGTGCTTGATGATTATGCCAAAATCCGAGGACTTCTTGCCGTTCCATGTGAAATAATCGTTAAGCATAAGCACCCGCCTTTCTCTCTGCTGCATTTGCAAGCATCTCTGACAGCCTTTCTGCAAGGCTCTTTATATCTTCCTGCGTGTAATTATTAAATGTGTCGATATTAAGCGTTAGAGAAATCCCTTTTGACGCAGAAGTTCCGATTGACACGCCAAATCCCGCTGATACGGACGCGCCGTAATTGTCAATGACCCCTTGCGACACATCTTTGATTGCGGAAAATGCGTCTTTGCCGCCCCATTTGATACCGATTGCCAATCCTTTTGTGACAAACTTACCGATTTTCTTGAACACCTTTGACGGTGAGGCAATGCCGAGTATCTTTTTTGCAATGTTTGTGAGATCTCCGAAAAGGTTTTTAAACCATTCTCTAAAGTTTTTCCAAGCATTAGCAACACCCTGTTTCATTCCGGCAACGATATTTTTGCCTATGTTGCCCCAATTGTAGGAGCGGAAAGTGTCAACGATTGACGCGATAATTCGCGGTATCATTGCAACCATGTCGGGAATTGCCTGAATCATGCCTTGTGCAACAGCCAGCAGGAGGCGAACGCCGCCGCTTATCAGTGTTCCAAGATTGTTTAACAGCCCGTTTGTAATTGCTATGATAACATTAGGTACATACGCCATTAACTGGGGTAATGCTTCCATGAGTCCATGGATTAACGCTACCATTATTTCAACGGCTGCCGCCATGATGTTAGGCAGCTCTGTGATTATCGTTGCCGTGATAGCTCCGACAAGCTGCGGAACTGCGGCAATTAGCTGAGGGATAGCGTCCAGCAACCCGTGAACGAGCGCAAGCACCAATTTGAGCGCAGACTCTATCATCGCGTTAAGGCTTGCGGGGTCTGACAAAGTGTTAGCAATAGCAATGATGGTCTGAGTTACCGCATTAATTGCCGATTCTATCAGCTTCGGCAAACTGTCGCTTGTGATAAACGCCAAAATCGCTTTAAATAACGTGTCCCAGAACTTTGGCACAGTTTCCAGCAGTTTTGCCGCGACATCAGACAACGCGGACAACAGCGGCGGGACTATCCCGTCTATCAGCGTCGGAAGTACATCCAAAACACCGTTTAAAAGATTTGCCGTTGCGTCAAGCAGTCCGGGGAGAACCTTGTTGACTACATCGGGGAGCTTTGCAATAAGCACGGGCGCAAGCTTATCAACAAGCTTTCCGATACCTGTTAAAGACTGCTCCACGCGGGGCAGGATATTGCCAGCCGCAATTACAACGGAGTCAACAAAATTGTCAACCAATTTGCTAAAATTCTGATTGTCGTCTGCAATGCCGACTAAAAGATTTTGCCAAGAAGCTTTAGCGGAGCTGAGCGAGCCTTGTATGGTCTTTTCCGCTTCTTCCCTGGTTGTGCCAGCAATGCCCATTTCCTTTTGCACGGCATGTATTGCTTCAACAATATCAGCATAACTGGAAATGTCAAACTTCTTGCCCGTCAGCTTTTCGGCATCTTTTAAGAGGCGTTCCATTTCCTCTTTAGTTCCACCATACATTATGTTCGCCACAGGTCGCTAATCTGTGACCGCCTTTCGGCTGCTGCATGTTTCCATACAGTTCAGGCTATCTCTTCATCTGCTTTCGCAGAGCCTTGCGCTTCCGCTCGCTTGAGCGTACTCCCTTTCGGGATAGCCGTCACACTTTCCTCAAAGAGGCTTAGCACGGTATTTTCTTCGACATTACTCGGTAAGAGTTTCACCGTTTTCACAAGGTTTATGCTGAGCAATGGTGTTATGCCGCTAAAAGCATATTTTTTTGTCTACCCAGCTTAAGGTTATCTAACCGATTGCTCTACGGTTTCCCGTAGAATCAGACTATTTCTTCAACTCATAGAGTTGGTGCGCGCTTCCCACCCGCGTGTCAATAGCGGAGGTACTCGGTGACGAGCCGATAGTCGTTACACTTTCCTCAAAGAGGCTTAGCACGAGATTGCCATATCATTCGACTTAGGTTTCCTCGTTAGCGGGATTGCTCCCACACCCTTGACAGGTTCACGCACGCTCGACCGCGCAATCGCTCACGCGGCGGACATTAAGTTTATCGTGAAGTTTTGCTTTGCGAAGCCTTGATAGGCATACTGGACTAAGGACATATCCGCGCCGAGCTTGTTGTGGTTATCAGACATATCCGTGATTGCCATATCCGCATACTTTGCCGCCTTTGCGGTATCGCCGCTCAAGGACTGCAACAGCGAAGCCGAGAAGCTTGTCACGGTATCCATATACTGATTGGCAGAAAGTCCCGCTGTTTTATATGCGTTATCCGCATATTGCAGGACGGTATTAGACGATTTCTTGAAAAGAGTCTCAACGCCGCCGACGAGCTGCTCATAATCAGCATAAGCGGCTGTCGCGTCCTTGACTACCTTTGACACGCCTGCCGCCATTGCGCCCGTTGCGGCAGCGGCTACTTTGGTAACGGTTTTTAAGCCGTTTTTAACCTTTTCGCCTAAGTCTTTTGTTTTTGCGCCTGTGTCCTTTATTGCCTTATCGGATTCGGATGTGTCCGCTCCGATTTTTATGAATACTTCAAATAAACTCAATGAATCACCTCTATCCCGCATTTATCTGCGATTTCTATAGTGATTTCTTCGGCTGTTCTCGTTTCAACGGGCGGAGGATTCAATATATCATAATAGCGTTTCTGTATGAACTTGCCGCCGACTTGATTCGCTGTGTTCTCGCTTATCATTTGTAGACAGTCTGTTACATAAACCCTATATATTTCATCTTCCGTTCTTTTTTTATAAAGGGCTATGCAAATGTCTTTCACATAGCCCCAGCCAAACAGCCTAAAACTTTTTAAATTTATTCGGCAGAGACATTCTTTGAAAACGTCGCAAGGAACGGCACGACTGATGTAAAAAAATCGTTCGCGCCCTCGCTTGTCAAAAGCGTGATGATAGTTTTAAGCGCATTAGGCGCTTTTTCGCCCTTGTCGAGAATCCAAAAGCGTTTGAGAAATGCGCTTGTTTCGGCAGGGTGCTTTTTAAGCATATTTTCGAGCACGATTTTAAGTGCTGCCTTGCCGTCTTCTACTTTCTTGTCTTTGACCTCCGTTTTTCTCATCAGGTCGATAAACGCCTTTGAGTCGTCGATAAGGTCGTAAGCTCTCGGGAGCAGGATTTCGTCATTGTCACAGTCGAATAAGAATACCATAATTTGCCTCCATATGATTTTTTATGCTTCAGCTTCGCCGGTCTTGATGTAGACCTCGAACGGTACAGTGTCCTGCGCCGCCATTGAATAGTGCGCGGTGTAGGTAAATGCGAACTGTCCCTTTGCTTTGTCGGAGGTCTGGAGCTGGAAGCCGCCAGTCGAAAGAGCGTTCATCAGGTGAATTGCAATGAAGCCGCCCTTCGTGTCGCCGTTCTTGTCGGAATAATCGCCGACAATCCAAATGTCGGAAAAATCAGCGTCGAGAACATCGTTGCGCGGCGTTACCTTTGTGGTATCAGTAGTGCCAACATCAGCCGCGCCGATAAGCGACTTTGCCGTTGCGGTGTCTACGGTGACAAAAGTACCGCTTGCCGTGACTTCCCAAGAGTCGAGCTTTTTGAGCTCTTTCATGTTCTTCGGGCAGTTGTCAATATCTTCGCCAAAGTCCGAATAAGTCGGAGCGGCGTTAAAAGAGATACCGCCAGTTGTCGCGCCTATTTGGTCTTCCGCTTCAAGCGTACCAGTTGCAGGAGTAAAAGCTTTGGCAATAATCGCCGCGTTGAGCTGAAGCTTTTTAAAAGTATCGCTTGGAATTTTAGTATACTTCATACTCTCATCCTTTCTTAAATATATTCTGCGGTTATGTTTATAACCTTGCGTTTGATTAAATCGTCAGATTCGTCGCCCATATTTTGGGCGAACGGAGTGCCTCTTTTAAGCCACACCGCGCCGTCATCGCAGTCGATAATCACGCCGCCCAGTCCTAATGTGTCGCTGATTTTTTTCGTGATTGAATTAGCCAACGCCCAAGAGGTCGAGCGCGTCCACACCGAAAGACTAAGCGATGTATCGCCGTCGCCAAAAGAGGCGGTTGAAACGGAATAGGTCAAATACGGCAAGCTTGCGCCTTTTGGCAAAAGCGTTTCTTCGTAAGCCGTTCCGAATTGACTATAAAAAGAATAAAGTGTTTCTTCTTTGGTCATCGTGTCACCTCGTATTGTTCGGCGGTCAGTTGCGAGACCTGAAAACTTGCGCTTTCGGGGGTCTGCTTGTCGGTCGTGTCGCGTGATGTTATGCGGAGCGTAAGCCCGTCAGAAAGTCTGCGAAACACGCTATAATAATGCAGAGGCACACCCTTTGGGACGGTCACGGAATACAAGGAGGTAACGCCCATTTTTTCCGCCGTTCTTGCCTGTATGGAAGAATCAAACACGATAGCCGCGTCAAACTCTGCGCCGTCCGTCCATGTAATTGTGAAACCGCCCTGCGGGTCGGGTGCTGTCTGCTCATGCATAAAAACACATCTTTGCATTGCGCTTGATAAAAGAGACATTATATTTTCCTCCAAGCATTAAGTCGTGAGGCGAAAACATCGCGCCATGTAAGCGGTGCTCCGCTCTCGCCCGTGGCTTTAGTATATGAATAATCGCCGAACGATTCAGAGGTATAAGGACTCTCTGCGTTCTTTGCAATATATTCATCGATTTCCCCTGATAAGGCTATAAACGCTGGAGGCACACGCATAGCCCATATCTGCCCCTCGAATACCTCGTCCGTCAAAACGGCGGGGTACTGATACACACCGTCATTGTAGACGCTCCCAAGGACGCGAAAATATTGCCCGTCCTGCAAAAAGTCAAGCGGCATATTGCCGTCCTTGACTGTAAAAGTTCCGTTGTGTTTTTCAGACACAAACCAGTTGCGGAGTTCCGCGCACAGTTCATACAGCATAATATGCCGCCTTTCTCACTTCTTTTTTTTGGTCTTTACTTCCTCGGCAACTTTCCAGCCGCTTGCGATAAATCCCGCGGCGTGGTCTGCGTCAAGAATCTCAACCGTTTCTCTACCGCGCTTTAGAATCATGCGAATGTAGCCTTGAGGCAAGCAATCTGAGCCTTGTCGACAACCTTTGCACCGTAAACGTGGAGACCCTTGACCGCATCGGCGAATCTCTTCTCAGGACGATATGCTTCGGTCGAGACTATCTGCTCGGCGTAGGTTGCTGCTGCGTCAACACCGCCGGTGATGGTGTAGGTAGTGACCTTCGGGTCAGTTCCACTTGTAGTGCTTACGCAGTTGTTCGACAGATAAATATCAAATCCAGCCGCCTGAGCAACGAGACCAGTTTTCAGTATGCCCTCTGCCATCTCGCCGCCTGTCTTGACGAATCTATCATCAAGGAGAATAAGAGCGTACATCTCGGGAGGAATGACAAGCCAGCGTCCGGCAGTCGGGACATTTGCCTTGTCAAGGATAGTGCGCATCTTGACGACATTCTCGTAGACATTAGACGAGGTAAGAGCAACAGCGGTCGAGGAAACGAGGTTAGTCGTATCAGCTGCACCTGCAAGAATGCCCGCGATATACTTGTCGGAAGCGTCCGCGAGACCGTAAGCTGCGCGGGTCATTGCCTTATCCATTATATCACCAGCCGCCTGTGCCGCGTCAATGTCGTCAACCTGGAAGTTAAAATACTTTGCCTGGTCAATCGTGAGCGTCTGGTCGGTGGTAGCCAGCGTCTCAGGACCCGAAGTAAAATCGGTGTTGCTTGTGTAAGTGCCGATAGTGACCGCGCCTATAGTGTTGATATGCACGGTGTCGCCCATCTTCTGAATGTCGCCCTCATAGTCGCGGTTAACGACATTGGCAAAAACATGGGACTTGTCGAGCGCGTTAAGAAGTCTCGCGCTCCAAAGCTTAGGAATAAAACTTGTAACAGCCATTAATTAGCTTTCTCCTTTAAGTGAATTTTTGATTGTCTCCCAATTCTTGTTTATTTCGTCGGGAGTCATCTTGTCAATATCCTCTCGGCTAAATGACTTTTTGGAGGTAGTCGGCGGAGTGGCAGTGTCCGCGCCTTTTGTGTTGGTGGAAACGATAAAATCAGCCCACTCGTTTTTAATGCTCTCGGCGAGCTTGTCAGCTTCCTTTATCTTGCCCGACTCGTCAAGCTCGACAGAATCAATATCAGATACCCTAACAATGCTATCAATCCGCTTGTCAGAGACTCCTGCCGCCTTTAACACTTCGCGATAAGCCGCTTGCTTTGCGCGTGTAGTTTCTTTCGCAGATATGTCTGATTTGTAATTGTCGTATTCTTCTTTGATTGCGTCATACTTGACCTTCCATGCGTCCGAGCCATTAGCCTTGATTGTCTCGTTTGCTTCGTCCAATTTCTGTTGGACTTTTGCAAGCTCGTCAGCCTGCGCCTTGTAATTGTCGCGCTGTTCCTTTAACGCGTCAACCGTTTCGGCGTGTGCCGATATAATCTCGTCGATTTTGTCATCTTCAATGCCCATTGCTTTTAGGCTTCTTCTTGTAAGTGCCATTTTATTCAATCTCCTGTTCTTCGGTGGCATTTCTGCGCCATTTGATTATAGGCAAACATTTGTTTACCACTTGTATTTTATCACAAGTAAAAATTGTTGTCAAGCGTTTTCAAGACTATCGGTTAGCAACTGCTTGTATTCGTCTTTGTGCTCTGTCGCGGCGCGTCTCAGAGTATGCCAAGCGTTCCTACCTCTCGCGCCCTCTTCGATGTACGGAAAATATTCGACATTGCTCCCGATTAACACATAATTAGCAGTGCCCGCCATTTTGCCAAAAAGATTGCTTAACAGATTTCCTGCTGTGCCTTTGTAATAGCCTGTCTGTGGGGGCTTGTTTCCTTTGCCTTTGTCTGCTTGATATGCGGATATATTTGCGGGTTCTCCCGACAGGGCAAATGTGATACTGTTGCGTGCGTAGCCGGTATCTACTGGACAGTTGCTTTTTGCGTGAGTTTCAGCAGCCATTCCGATTGTTCTTAATCCGCGCCTGATTGCTGCGTCTCTCAGCTCTTTATACTCTTCGGAATTGTCCTTGAAGTCGTCGCCCATTTTTTAAGCTCCTTTCCAATTTTTTAAATCCGAGAATCTTATAGCCAAGACTGCACCGACAGTTATAAACATTAGCTGCATTTGCCGACGGGTCGCCAGGGTACATTATTTTCCCGACTGCATTTTCAAACGGCTCGTCTTTGTCGCGCATTTGTCCGTCCAGCTCTCTGTGCCAGTCTCTTGTTCTTGCGTCGTGTGCGCTTATCCACATTTTTTTAAATATAATTCCCTCGGATTCCGCTTTTTCGAGCATATCAATTCTGCCCTTGTTTTCTGCGCTTGTTACCATTGTTCGGGCGGTTCTGATTGACGCGTTTTTGTTCATATTTTCAACGTGCTCAAGCCGCTTTGCAATCTTCGGTATACTGTCGCCTTGTAGAATTCCTTGCAGGACTTCCGAGTTCAACCTCTTTGTGTTCCAACGCACGTCTTTATTGACATTTAATTTATATTGCGGCAAAAGCGATTTATTCGTGGTCGATAAGTATTTGACGGTGTTCGCGTCAATCAGAGAAAAGGATATGCCTTGCTTTGAAAAGCCGCTTGCAAAGTAATTGTAATTCAGCGCATAGACAGGCGGAAGCTGACCGTTAATATATGCCGTCGCTATTTCATTGACATTCGCCAGTTCTAAAGCGGTTCTCTCTACCACTTGTTTATAGCGGTCATTTTGGACGGTGTATTCTTTTTTCATTGCGCGGAGTTCTCTGCCGAGCTTGCGCTGTGATTCCATATCCCCCGCCTTTTTGGCTTTGTCGTAAGCCTCTTGCAGGTCTGCCAGTTCGTCCGACGCGGATTCCATATACTCAAGCCACTCTTTTTGAACATTGGCATGCGCGTTACTGTAGATTGTTGTCAACTCGCGCTCCATTCGTTCAAGCATTTTGTCCGTACTGCTATGCGCTTTATCCATTACATCATTCCCAAAAGTTTAAGAATTGCTACGACGATCCCTGCACCGTAAAGTCCCATAAGGTTGAGCAGATTATACAGTATTGCTATAATCATTCTCCAGCGTCCTCCTTTGCATCGCCCTGCTCATGAAGGAACTTATCAGCCGTCTGTGCCGCTTCGGTGAAGCTGTTGTTCTTCCAGTATGCCGAGATTCCGACAAGCACTGAGAAAATAACACTCACGATTGTGTAAAGCTCGTTGTAGTCGGCGGGAATAGGTGCTTTGCCTGCCGCCGAAAGAGCCATGTTGACAAATGAGATAATGAGCAGGATGCCTCTAACCCATGTGCCCACCTTGACATTGCCGATGTTTGCGAAAATGTCTTTAATTTTGTTCATTGTGTTACCTCACATTTCCAAATATTTTATAGCAACCCACGACATTATATCAGAAAGCAATGCTTCTCTTACGCCGTTGTGAGTTTCTATTTTACTGACCGTGTGCTTTTTCGGTGCAAGCTGCTCTTTCGGGACTGCCTTGCCTCTTGCCGCCGTGAGTCCGCCGTAGGTCGCGCCCGGCTGAATAGTAACCGTCGCGCCTACCGCTATACTTGCAGACGACTGCACAACGGTAAGGTCGGAGACATAGACCCACGAGCGAATTTCTTTGAGCAGTGCTCGGCTTCCGCTGACGGTCTTGACCGTGTGCTTTTTAAGCTTGACCCACATCGGTATTCTCTGCCCGGTCGCGTACTTGCTGCCCTTGATTTTGACGATATCGCCCGCTCTGACGGTTGCCGCTGTAGGCTTGTCCTCGCTCGGCTTGACTGCCGGAGCGAACTTTTTCTTTATGCCGTAAAAATTGGCAATGGCGGAAACTATCGCCTCCGCGCACTGTCTCTGTCCTGCGGCGGTCTCGACGTGCTTGCGGTCGCTTGCCGTGTCAATGAATACGGTCTCAATAAGCAGAGACTCACATTTACAGGAGCGAACAAAACCGAAATAGTCCGTGCCGTTTGACGGGTTTATTTTGACCTTTGCGCCCCTGTCGCGGATGCCGAAAGTATTAGCTATGCTCTTGCTGATTGCCGCCGCGAGCTTCTTGCCCGTTGCGCTCTTGTGCTTGTAATAGACCTCGCTCCCCGTGCCGCCTGCGGCATTGAGGTGGATTTCTATTGCAAGGTCATAGCCGTGCTTGTTGACATGTGCTATGCGCTCCGTCAGATAAAGCGTCGCGTCATAGTTTATGACATCGGCTGTGCAGGCGTAGTTTTTAAAAATCTCGCCTATGTACTTGCCGATTTCTCGACCGATTTTAAACTCCTGATAGTTCCCGCCGAGAGCGCCGCTGTCATAGCCGCCCTTTGCCGATTTTCCATGCCCGATTGATATGCAGATATTCATATCATTACCTCCTGTTATTCGTCATATTTTGCAAGAATGCGTTCAAGCTCTGCGCCGTATTTTTTTCGCTGTCCTTTCGGAATGTGCGCAGCTACCGCGAGCAAGTCCGCCTTGACCTCAGATGCTTCGATTATCTTAGCCGTTGATTTTTCGACAATGTTATTGACCTCACTGATTTTCATCGACCGCGCCTCCTATCTGATGTAGTGCCGCTTCCAGCTGCTCAGGGGTCGCTTCGTCCGTCTGCGGCTGCTCCGTCCACACCTGCGTTATTTCCGTTTCGGTCTCCGTCCACGAGTCGATATAACTTTTTCCGTCAGACGGATATTCCGTTAAAATTATCGGCTTATAGCCGTACTGCAAAAGCAATGTGGGGTCATTTGTAAACACATCGCCGTCCGCCGTTTTTATCGGTCGCGGTGCTCCTCTGAGCTCGCCGTCCACAAGTTTTCCGTATATCATTTAATCACCCCCACGTAAAAGAGCCATTGCCTTTATTGTAAAAAGATTTTCGAGAAACCAAATCAAACATACACGGCACGCCGTCAGCGTTGAGGCAGGGCACAAAGTCCTGAATAAGCTCGTCTCCGCTGTAATGCTTGCAGCCGTAGATTCTACCCTGAAAGTATGTACCGCCCACACCTTTTGCCCTGAACAGTGCCATCGTCACCGTCGAAGTGAAATCGTGAACGGAGAAGGTTTTTGAAAACACCGCCGTTCCGTCCTCAAGCTCGGCTTTCATTTCTGTTCCCGAGAGCGTGACTATGTAAATCTTATCCGTAGTTAATCCTTTCCAAGAGATTGCCTCGGGGCGAGCGTCCATTCGAAACAGAAATCTTGTGCCGTCATAGCCGTCCAAATATGTCGTAAATTGGTCATCGGAATTAACATCTGTCCTGCTGCCGATGAGCGACGCGCCCGTATTCGTAAACACGTTGATTTTTATTTTTAAAACTGCCTTAGTATTTTGATTAGGTGCAACGCCCATTTCTATCCACTGCTCGCCCGAGGACTGCAAATAATCGACTGCGGTATAGCCCTCCGGCAGCGGGATATCAGCTTTTTTAAATATCATCAATCTGCGTCTCATATGCCCTCACCGACCTTCTGAGCCGCCAGAACTTTGTCCTTGAAGCTGAGCTCCCATGTCTCGCCGTTTTTGAAATCGGGTGCTGTACCGATATATTTTGTGCCTGTCGGCAGAGTGACGGTGACATTACCGCTCGCCGCGAAGTTCAAGCGCATCCAGCACTCGAAGTTGCGTGTAGGATATGTCAGCGTTAAGGTCGTGACATCGGCAAGCCGGTACTCGGTGTTGTCGGCAAGGGCTATGTTTCCGTCTGAGGTTGTCACCGAGTTTGCTTCAGTTTTAACCGCGACGCTGACCGCATTGCTACCGTCGTAAGTGTAGATTTTACCTCCAGCTGTTATGTTGAGCGGCTTATTAAGTGGAGTTTGTTGCGCCACAACGCCATTGGCTGTTATCGCTACGGTAAACGACTGCGCGTCAAAGCCCATGCTTTTCAGCGCTCCCGAACCCGAAAATATCCAAGTGTTAGCGGCAGGCATTGGAATAAAGAGCGGAAGTGTTGCCGTATATGCACCCAGCGTGCAACGACAGACAAGATTATAGCCGGAGTTATAAGCCGTCTTAATATCGTCCATAGTTACCGGGCTTGTGTAATTTGGGTAAGTACCCGCAAGGTCGACATAATAGGCGGGGCTGTGGGATTTTGCGACGAGTTCGTCGAGTGCTTCTTCGACCGTCGATATGTTCGGCATCGCGGCGTTGGAGTAGTTAACGATATCTGCTGTGATAGGCGCCAAATAAAACTGCCAATCATCAGCGCCGGATTCAGGGTTCTTCGCGACAGTTGCCGCCACTAAGAACGAGCCTAAAAACGCTCCGAAAGTATACGACTCGCCGTATTTAATCTGAATCAAGGGCATGATGTATTTATCAAATGCAATCGCTTTGATGTTTTGACCACTTGTAACCGCCGCGTCAATTTGCTCCATTGTTTTATCACAAGATGTGACCGTATAATTATCGCCGTTCACTTCGACCGTCATTTTGATTACAAAGTCGCCAGCTCCACCGCTTCCTGCCGCGTCATTTATCGCGTTGACGAGGTTGTCTTTGTGTTTTGTTTTAAGGTCGTTTAAGTCGCCAATCTGATTCTGCAAGTCCTGCCAAGTCTTTATTTCCGTAGGCGTATACACATAATCGGACGGCTTGTTTCTTTTGGCAACCAAAAATATTTGCTCTTCTTTTGTGTATTCGCCGCTGCTATCTTTAACCCAAGCCCACGCTTTTAACGGTATCGCGCTTGTCAGTAGCTGATTCGGTATCATTGCCTTGCCGTCTTTGATATCTACATCTATGCTTGCTCCGTAGTGGTGATTGGAAAAATGCACCTGTTCAGCGTCGCACTCAACCTGTCTTCCTGTGTCCCACTGGTATAAATGTCCTCTGCCGTCTGCGAGTTTAATCATTATCTATCACCTCCAGCGGTTCAACTCGGTTTACTTCTTCTGCGCGTTTATTGGCGATTATCTTGTCGACTCTATCGCCAAGCCCAAGGATATTACAGACCTGTTCTGTTATCGTGTCATCGTCAAGGTATTCAGCGGCGGACAAAAGCATTTCCATTTGTTCATTTTTGTTAGACTGCTGAGAGCGGGTAAAAGAAGCTTCGTCCTCTATTCCTGCAATTTTGAGTATTGCCATAACAAACTCGTTGACACAATACTCATAAGCGTCCACTTTATTGTTGAGCGTCTCATAAGCTGCATTGATCTCCGTCGCAGTCTTATTCCCACCCGAAAGCGAAACAGGATTGAAGCACATAAAATCTTGATAAAGTCTGTCGTGTATTGTCTCGATTGACAGCTCTGACGCGCTCACGGGTACTTCCACGCTGTGTGCCTCTGCCTTTGCTCCTGCGTCGCCGTCTGCGTGCACGATATGGCTTGACTTAATCTGCTCTATGAATTTTGCGTCGTCTATCTCGTCCATGCCGTTGCAGTTCGTCAAAACCCAGTATATCAGATTCGCGTCCTCGACATTGTTGACGAGGTTAGAATTAAGTAGGTCAAAAGCGTCCAGTGTTCCGCGTCTGCCGACAAGCTCCGACTGCTTTTTATCGTTCGCCCACATCGGCACAATAGGAAATTCAGGGTAATTCTCGCCGTCGTAGATATAGTCGCCGTCCGCTTCCGTATGGGCTATCTGTATCTTGTACGGTCTTTTTGGGGTTAGCACTCTTGCCGTTGTGTCTTTGATGTAGTCCGTGTAGCCGTCCAGCTCATAGAGCGTCGCTCTCAGCGGTTTGTCGTCTGCTATCTGCCAAAATCTTATACCCGCCATTAACGCGCCGTTCTCCTCGTCGTAAAGCGGAACGAACTCAAGCAGAGAAAAAGCATCAATGTGGTCGAGGTTAAAAAAGCCGAAAGACACGCCGCCGCAGAGGGCATATATACCCAATTTCTGTAGCTGTGTGTCGAAGTTTTTGCCGAGCTTTTCTTTTGTGTCCTCTTTGCCAAAGTTTGTGCCGTTTGACAGCAAGAACTGATTTTCCTGCGTTACCGCAAAATAGAAAAAGTTAGTTGCTATCTTGTGATTCGCCGTCCACCTGTCAATATGAGCTTTGCCCTGCATATCATAAATGATTTTCTCATACTTCATAATGGTCGGATTTTCGCCGCGCCAGTATGCGTCAGCGTCGAGCGCGATTCTGTAAGCCTTGCTTCCTTTGTGCTCATTTATTGCGTCCAACACAAAAGATATTCGCGCGTTCTCGTTGTTGCCGACTTTCACTAAATCCTGATAAGTTTTAATATTAAATCACTCCTTGCCACGGTTTAAAATCATTCTAAGCACCTGACGATACGCTATAAGCTGACCCGCCATAAAGTTGCGTTCCCCGCTGTTGCCGACTCTTTTCAGCTCGTCAATCAGCTCGTCTCTCTTGTGTTCCAGCATTTTGACGCGCTCTGCAAGGTATCTGTTGTCCTCTTCGAGGTCTGCTTTGATGTCCTTTAACTCGTTGTTTTCAGCATCCAGCCTTTCAACGATTTCTTCAAGGTGTGCTATTTCACTTTCGTACCGTATGTTTTTGTCGCGCATATCTCTTGCGCGCTCTATTAGCTCTGATTCCGTCATTGTTCTACCTCACAATATTGATTGATATTCGGCGGTTTTCCCGCGCTTCTTGTTTATCACCGTTTGTATGCCATATCTTATTGAGTCGATATGGTGATTGTAACTGTCAACAGGCTGATTGATGTATTCGCCCGTCTTTTTGTCTTTTTGCCAAGTGTAATTTTCAAACTCTTCTATCGTCTTTGCGCAGCGTTCGTCAATGATGATATTACACCTTTGCATTCTGTCTATTCCGTTCTTCACACTGTCTGCGCCTTTTACACTTGCTATGATTCTTTTAATTCCGAGGTTTCTCAGTTCTGTTATTGACTTCGGTTCTGCGCTATCTGCTACTATTTTTTCCTTGCTCAATCCTAACGATACAAGCGTTTCAGCGATAACGTCATTCGTCATACCTATTTTATCATATTCGCCAGTAATATACAAGTCATTTTGGGCAGGATTGTAATAGCCCCATGTAATTGCCGTGGGGTCGTTCGTATAGCCAAAGTCCATTCCTGCCCAAAACCATGCGTCCGTCAGTTCGTCCTCTCTTATTATGCGCTTTTGAATAACTGGGAACACCAATTTATCAAGTGTTGCAAATTCGCCGCGCACATATATTTTATAGTAGGCGGGATTTTTGTTTTCCAGCGCGTGGAGCGAATCAACATACTCTTTCGGCAGGTGCGGATTATCTCGGTATGTCGTTTGAACTACTACGCAGTTGTCGGGCTTTGTTTCAAAAAAATACTTATACACCCAATTCGCTTTTGACACGGGATTGAACATCAAGTGGATTTGATTGTTAGGCTTTTTTGACCTCAAGCGGAGGTTCAACTGCGTAAAATCATCAAGCGTTATTTCTGTTGCCTCTTCTATCACTATATCCGTTATTCCGTTGATAGATTTGATTTTTTCGCTATCGTCCAAGCCTTTGAACAGTAGGACGCTTCCGTTCAGAAACTCTATTGTCAAATCTGATTTGTTGACTTGCTTGACTGTCGGAGTAAGCCCGCCCGTGTGTATGAGTTCCAGTGTCAACGACCACACGCTTTCCTTTAGCGTTGCTCCGACTTTTCGCACAATCAAAACCTTTCTTTGACTGTCTAACACTTTTAAGATGATTTTCTGCATAACAAAATAGGACTTGCCTGAACCTGCGCCGCCGTAAAAGACAGTGACGCGCGTCTTAGAGTCTC
>OBSA01000065.1_pt1 | contig 35563 bp, 30 predicted proteins | sample 1501291 | NCBI WGS metagenome assembly OBSA01 (sample SAMEA3360679, study PRJEB22359) | human gut metagenome | biome: ENVO:urban biome; feature: ENVO:human-associated habitat; material: ENVO:feces | place: Bangladesh | collected 2011 | reverse complement strand
TCTCACCGCACGGCAATTCTCTACTCCAAAGTATCTGATGATATTTCCTTAGCATAGGACTTTTCAAGTCCGGATCTCTCTTTGAATAGCCAAGTTCATTGTCCCAAAAACCATCCCAATAATAAGGTGTGTCTGAAGTAAAGTCAAATGTTACATCAATATTTTCCATATCAAAAACTATTATTTCTTTTCCACATCAGGCTCTGCCGCCATTATGCTTTCTTCTTCAGGCATCTCATACCTCTTTACCTTGTGGTCTTCAAGATAAATGTGGTATAGCGTATATTCAAGCGACTGCAAGGTCTTTTCTCTTACTTTCGGTTTCAGTTGACACTCCCACACCGTGATGCAGTGCCAACCCATTTTCGCCAACTTTCGTTGTTCCTCCAAGTCCCTTTCCACGTTGCGTTCTATCTTCGCTTGCCAAAACTCCGTCCTGCTCTTCGGCAACACAAAGTACTTGCATCCTTCATGTCCGTGCCAGAAGCATCCGTTTACGAAGATCACCGTGCGGTACTTGCGCATCACGATGTCTGGATGTCCTGGCAGTCCCGGATGGTTCAGCCGGTAACGGAACCCATGAGCAAAGAGATACCTCCGAACCAATATCTCTGGTTTGGTATCCTTGCTGTGTATAGATGCCATACACCGGCTGCGCTGTTCTTTGCTCATTTTGTCCATTCTAAATTATCTCAAACTTTAAGAATTTACTAATAGTTGTCTCCCCATTCGGTTTTACCCATTTTCTTTCAACTACTTTTGCAATTCTCAAAACAAGATGTCCTTCATCGTCAAATAGAGCGACGAATGATTGTAATCGATCTCTTAATGTCTTACCTTCCAGTTTTAGTCCATTATTTCTCCGAGTCAGTTGTCGCACAGATATTCCTACGCCGTCATCTGTCACTGCTTCTGTCCATTTACATAGTATGCCATCTATTACCTCTGCTCGATTAGCAAACAACCTCTCACTCAGAGTAAAACTATAGATATTGCCTACAGCAAAAGGAAACATCGTAGCTTCTTTATCGCCATTGTTTATCAAATCATTTATGTCATATTGAAATTCATTCTTCTTCATAAAATAGCATTATTGAGTGAATATATGTTTATAACAATATAATCTTTCACAAACACCTTAAAAACCGCATCATTATTGAATACTACGATGGGGATGAAAGGTAAGCAGCATATATAATTACTTTTTAAATCTAATCTGCAAGTTGAGCTTCATATAGACAGAACCATCCTCCCCACGATACAGCTTGCCGAATCCATACCGTGTTCTGCTTGCTCTTTCAAATCGTGTGTTCTTGTACAGGTAATCTTCCACATCATTCTGATTATAGAAGTGGTAACAAACAATCTCTCCGTCCTTACGAACTACAAGATAGCCACCATTAGCATCATACCGTCCAGTCCATTCCTTACCAGGTACCATACCAAGAGCTGAACTTAGAAGCAGTACTTTCATCTTGTGAGCATAGAACTCTTCTACATTCTTGCCTTTGTAATCAAAAGGATTCTTCTTTGCAACGTCTGCTACGCAGTAATCTATCGAAGAATTGGATCCTTTGCTATCAACCAACAGACAATCTGCAATAAATTGTGGCATACAGATGTCTAAGAACTGAAGGTTGTTTCTGAAAACGGGATTGTCTATATCACTATACTCCAAGGAGCATCCCTTTTCAAACAAAGCAGCCAAACGTTCCAAATGGCTCTTGATTGCATTAATGGCATCAATATCTTCATCACTCAACATCGTTCCGTCCACCTTATATGTAATATTGGTGGTGGCCCCCGCATTGAGTAGCGTAGAAGCACTTCCTAGTTGTGACTTAATGCTGAAGCCTAACAATGGAGTCATGTTCGTTCGAAGATCATGTATCACAATATGAACGTCCGCTTTATCTGTTGAAGGTGCTTTCAACTTTGAACAACCTATCTCGCCCATGAATTGTTCTGCTTCTGGAATCTCAAATGCACTTTTCTTCGCAGCCTTGATTTCAGATAACAACTTAGTTGATTCTTCAACAAACTTATCCATGGAAATTCGAGCATACTCATTGCCATCTTCATCAATTACAACAATGTTTTGCTCGGTATTTGGTTTGTACTCGTATCGTTTACTCTCTTCTCGAATAATGTTCAGAATTGGGTAATACAATTCCAACTTATTCATGTCGGCATCGCCAGCATGGACTTTGCCATCACCTAATAGTTTGAAAAGAGTATATATCTCACTCCATTCGCCTTTATTTCCAGTTAATGCCATTTTTTATTTAATAATATTACCAGTTACAGCAGGCTTGCTCTCTGCTTCTTCAAAAGTTACGTTTTTCAAGTCTGCAATTAAATCGTCAATTTGTGAAGTAGTGCAGTCTATAACTGCATCTAACCCAATGATATCACCTTTCTTTATCTTTTCATTTGCCGACCCAGCTTCTTCTGGAGAAATTGTCAACAAATAGCATTTTGAACGTCTATGAACATATTTCAGAGCTACTGCCTCCAAATCTGCTTGCTTATATCTTTCACGAAGGCTCGTCTTTAATGAAAGGCTTACTGGTTGTGACTGATTGTATAAAATAGCATCATATACAATGTTGGGTACATAAGTCACTTTCGCTTGGGTATAAAATGGTTTAATCCCTTCTCTATAAAGCAGGGTATATATTATCATTTCAAATACATTGCCATTTACACTTGGAGTACTTTTGGGATGTGCCACTTTAAACGATTCCCAGTATTTCTTTATGTAATCTTTTGGAGAATCATAAACAACATCAAGAAACGTCTCTCCAAAAAGCAAACTTTCAAAAATGGTCACAGTTTTGGTTTTACTCTTGCTTATGCCACAGTCTTTTAATACTCCCATAGTTTCAATATCTTTTTGTCGTTCAATGTCTTAAGCAACTGCTTTGCAGTAGCTTGTATTGCTGGCACAGCTACGCTGTTGCCGAATTGCTTATATGCCGATGCGTCAGCTACAACAATTCTGAAATTGTCGGGATAGCCCTGCAAACGCGCCCACTCACGAGGAGTCATCTTGCGCCAGCCTTGGCGGTTTACTTCACCTTTAATTCTTGTGGTAGGTGTGAGGTCTGTTTGACGAAAATCGATAACGAGGTTACTCTCTCTTCCCATACCACCTACAACAATAGCGTGAGCTATGCCATCGTCTGGAATTATGTCATAGCCAAATCCGTTTCCTTTTGCCTCATGACGAGCTTTATGTCTTTTGAGGGTTTCGATGTATGTAGTTGAAAGATAATATTTGGCTGGCACTGGATTCTCTTCTCTTACATCAATCCATTTCTTAGTCACTTCTTTTTGCTCCGGATAAGAAAAGTCATCTTTCTTTATACCCAAATCCTTTCTAAAACCAACTATGTATATTCTTTCTCTGTGCTGTGGAACTCCAAAGAACATTGCATTAACAATCTGTGGATCAGGTACGACATATCCAACTTCTTCCAATGTGTTGAGAATAGTTTTAAATGTTCTACCCTTATCATGAATAACAAGTCCTTTTACATTTTCAAGGAAGAATGCCTTCGGCTGATAACGGCGCAATATCTCAGCAACATCAAAGAACAAAGTTCCTCTTGTCTCCTCAAAACCAAGTCTCTTCCCTGCAAGGGAAAAAGCCTGACATGGAAAACCAGCACATAGAATATCAAAATCTTTGGGTATTTTATTCTTAGTGCTTTCTTTGGTAATGTCACCAAACGGCACGTCACCATAGTTTGCATAATAGGTTTTCTTTGCCTGTTCATCCCATTCGGAAGAGAATACACATTCTCCTCCAAGATTCTGGAATGCCATTCTAAATCCACCTATACCAGCAAACAAGTCTATAAACTTGAATTTTGGATTCTTAGGTGCTTGAAATGGAGCGGCAAACAAGTCTTGGAACAAATATGTCTGATAACCTATGGCAGAATCAGAAACGCCTTCAAAGTCCTTTGGCTTATGGAGCATTTCGCCCTTTACAAATTCATACCACAGATTTAATATGTCTTCTGCCTGTCTTTCGTATGGCATCTTGACATCTGCATTGCGCAACTGCAAGTAATGGGTAATCAAGGCTGCTTGATCTACGAAAGGTATTATCTTACCATCCTCGTCAATTGTTTCTTTACCAAACACTTGAATCTTATCTGCTCTTTTCTTGCAAAAATCAAACAGTGAAAACTGCTTTCTTGTTGAATTTATCATTTCTTTGTATCTACTTTTGTGGAACACGAATTAATTCTGTTACTTCAACTTTTAAAAGTTGAGATATTTGTATAAGTGTGTCCAATGGCGGTTGTGATGTATTGGTACACCATTTGGAGACAGTTGAAGGGTTTACATCCAACTGTTCTGCAAGCCATTTGCTTGTTTTTTTCTTCTCGACAAGCACGATTTTTAATCTATTTACATCTTCCATAGTGCTGTATTTAGTCGGCAAAGATAATGAATTATTATCATTTTAGTGCTAAAATGTAATTTTTTAACGTAGATAATACTGATTAATGTCTATATCCAAGATTATAAATTGTATCTTTGCAAAAACATAAAAGATAACAGTTATGCAAAAAATACTCTTCGCTAATATTGGTTGGATGAAACGCTACCGTGGACATAGCAATTCAGACAAAATCAAAGGTGGTGGAAGTTATAACCCAGATGACAAACACGAGGCTTTTAACTTCCAAAACGTTAACGGACATTGCTATGGCTATGTGCAACCAACCAAATGGAGTGAAATAAAAATAGAACGTATAGATTCTTCGTGTTTAAAATCTGACGATTATCTTGATGACGTGTTAGTCGTATGGACAGCTACCAACCCTATTGAGGGTGGGACATTCATTGTTGGTTGGTACAAACACGCAAGGGTTTACCGCACATTTCAGCATGATACAAAATCAAAGGAGCGTAACGGCTATGACTACAATATCGAAGCATTTTCGTCCGACTGCACTCTCCTCATAGAGAAAGAACGTACCATGCAAGTTCCAAGGGCGAAAACATCCATGAATAAAGGTTTCATGGGACAGTCAAATATTTGGTATGCCGATAGCGACACCAAGGAAATAATGTGTTTCCGCCAGACGGTTATTGACTATATTGAGAATTACGTCAAGCCTCTAACACATAAAACAAAACCAAACATTGATGTTGATGCAAAAATCGCTGTTGAGAAAGCTGCCGTATCAGCAGCTACAACATTTTATATGAAGCAAGGCTACAATGTCATTTCTGTGGAGGACGAAAACAAGGGATGGGACTTGGAAGCTACCAAAGGCAAGGCGTTTCTTCGTATAGAGGTCAAAGGCTTGGCTGGCTCACAAATCTCTGTGCATATTTCCAAGAATGAGTATTCCAAGATGAAGTCTTCAGACAATGCTGATTACCGTCTATGCGTGGTTACTAACGCTCTCAAATATCCCGAAATTTGGACTTTCTCTTATGATAGCGGAATATGGGTATGCGAGGAAGACAGCGACATAGAACTATCGTTTGAGGAACAAGTCGCAGCCATTGCGTATGTTGAATGACACATGCAAAAAAACATATTTATGAAAGAATACGAAGTAGAAATAGTTATAGAATTGGACGAAGTGGCGATTATCCATGTGATTGCCGCTTCACCCAATGAAACAGAGAGAATAGCCTCAGACATGGTGGTAAGAGGTGATACGTATTTGTATGGTCGGGAAGTAATTTCTGCCTGTGTATTATAGTAGCAATAACCTTAACAAGATTGTTCTATGGAGAATTTTGAAATACCTGAGAGAATCACGGTCTTTGACTCACGCATGAAGTTGATAGTAGCTCACTATTATTGTCCAGACAAGCAAACTCGTAGATCGAACTTCAAACGCTTATTTAATGCTTGTGGATCTGCTTCGATTAGAGAGGAGCTTACAAAGTACTGGGCTTCTATGCCTTTACGCATGGCAAAGAAATCAGCTAAAAAATCAGAAGATAACGACTTTAAGCCACACCAAACAAAGACTGGGCAAGTCAAAAAATCGAAAACTAAAATCTTTGCTCTTAAATCTGATAAAATAGCAAACGCTCTCACTTCTAATATAAAAGTATTAGGTAAAATTGACCTTAACAGTATCAATGAACGTACAACCACAAATGCTGTACGGTTGGAGAATGAGATAGATGAAAACAATATTGTGCAGCGTTATGGTAGATTCCTCAAAGACAAGGAAAAGAACTACATAATGAATGAACTAATACATAACAAAACGAAACAAAAAGTGAATGAACTTTTTGATTCATATTGTTGCATGTATAAAGAAGCAATGCTCGCACGTTTCTTGTTGGCTTGCTACAACCCCAAACTTTCTTTACACCCGAAGAATTTGCAACGAGAGGTACAATTATTATTGGAGGAAAAGAAGAAAGAAAGAGAACTAAAAATAAAGCAGAGACCACCACAACTTGTTTATGTTCCTTGGGAAACTATCGAATTCGGCAATGGTAGGGTTATGTTCTATTCTTTTCGTCTTAATGGCAGATTGATATTGAAAAGTAGAACTCCGTTCATAGTCAATTGTAAAGAATCGAAAGCTATTTATAATCATATTAGGAAACATTTTGCCAATGTGTTACCACTCATTAGAGCCTATCAAAAGGGGGCTGATATTGTTGGCTTGGAATCCGATCTTCATCTTCTTGATGCCATCCGTATCCTTCAGTCCAAGCAATATTTTGTGGAATGGGAGTCTGACGAGAGTGATATAAAATTCTCATCCTCGTTTAATAAAAGTATAGGGCAAGACCATGATAAAATTCTAGCTAACTTGCGTTTGCGAAAATCTGCATACTTTGATTATCTGTCACAATCGCAGATTAAAGGAAAGAATCCTGTACCATGTACCGAACTATTAACACATACTTATGGAACAGGAGAAAGTGAAGATGCCTTTATATTTTCAGTAAAATCATACTACAACGATGAAGTGAAACTTGTTTTTGAGAATATAAATGAAGCACGAGCAACTATCGTATTTGAGGTAATGCCTAATATGTACGAGAAAGCTTTGAGGTGTATTTTTGACTTCATGAGGAGTGATGAACATAACAAACGTCAACGACTGCACTACAAGAAATTTAATTTTCAAAATCATGGCATAACACGGTATTATTTCATTAATCATACTATGGTAGGAGAATGGAAATATAACTTATAACAACATCTTTTTGTCTTTTTCCCCTCAACCAATCGCTCATATCTTTGCCCTAAAAAAGCAAGATATGAGCGATTTTTCATTTATCCCACCTACATCCGTTGTCACTATCCCCGGTGCCCACGTCTCCGCTGCCTTCACCTCCAAGACATCTGAAGTCTTTAAGGAGGAGAACGACATCGCGCCCATCTTCATCAACGAGCGCATGAAATACATGCCATGGGGAGGCGACAATTAGATGCCGTACAAAATTAGTGCACTTACTATTCTGCAATACATAAACTTCATTAACAACAAGCCCATTGGTAGAATTAAGTATGCACTAAATTAATTCCGCCAACAGGTTTATTTTGGGTAAATTACCGCGCAGCAAAACTGACATTACCGCATATCTAAAACAGCGTTACCGCATTGCGGGAATAGGGTTATTGTGCTGCGGTAATTGCGCATAGTTTCAGATTAGAAATAAAAGAAGCTGCAATTAAATATAAAAGAAGCTGTTATCAGACATAAAAAAGCCGGCGATTTAGTGTAATCGCCGGCTGGATTCTTCAGCTGTTTACTTGTTCAGATACTCAGCGCACATCTCTGCGCAGCGCTCGCCGTCGACACCAGCCGAGACGATGCCACCGGCATAGCCAGCGCCCTCGCCGCAGGGGAAGAGTCCCTGGATGCGCACGTGCTGCAGCGTGGTGAAGTCGCGTGTGATGCGCACGGGCGACGATGTGCGAGTCTCGGTGGCGATGAGCACAGCCTCGTTGGTGAGGAAGCCGTGACTCATCTTGCCGAACTTCTTGAAGCCCTCCTGCAGACGCTTGCACACGTGCTGCGGCATCCAGAAGTGAAGGGGCGAGGATATGAGTCCGGGGGCATAGCTGCTCTTCGGCAGGTCGTAGCTCAGACGGTTGTTCACGAAGTCTGCCATGCGCTGCGCCGGAGCGGTCTGCTTCATGTTGCCCTGCTGCCAGCACGCACGCTCCAGTTCTTCCTGGAAGTGCATCACGCGCAGCGGATCGTTCTCGTCGCCGCCCACGTCCTCGGGGCGTGTCTCCACGACCATACCCGAGTTGGACCATTGCGTGCCACGGTTGCTGGGGCTCATGCCGTTAACGACGAGCTGCTGCTTGTCGGTAGCCGCCGGAATGACGAAACCGCCGGGACACATGCAGAACGAGTAGACACCGCGTCCGTCCACCTGCGTCACGAAGCTGTACTCGGCAGCAGGCAGATACTTGCCGCGTCCGTTGCGCGAGTGATACTGTATCTGGTCAATCAGCTGCGACGGGTGCTCAAGGCGCACACCGACGGCGATGCCCTTCGCCTCAATCTCTATCTTCGCCTCGGCGAGATAGCGATAGACGTCGCGTGCGGAGTGGCCCGTGGCGAGAACGACAGGTCCGCGGAAGGTCTTCTCGGCTCCGGTCTGCAGGTCGACAGCCTCAACGCCCACCGCCTTGTCGCCCTCGAGCAGCAGTCGGGTCATCTTGGTCTGGAAGTGAACCTCGCCGCCGCAGCGTATGATGGTGTTGCGCATCGCCTCGATAACCTGCGGCAACTTGTCGGTGCCGATATGCGGATGGGCGTCGACGAGGATAGACGTAGAGGCTCCGTGCTGACAGAACACGTTGAGAATCTTCTCGATGCTGCCGCGCTTCTTCGAGCGGGTATAGAGCTTGCCGTCGGAGTAAGCGCCGGCGCCGCCCTCGCCGAAGCAGTAGTTGCTCTCGGGGTCTACGGTCTGCGTCTTGGTGATGTTGGCGAGGTCTACCTTGCGCTGTCGCACGTCCTTGCCGCGCTCAAGCACCACGGGGCGCAAGCCCAGTTCGATGAGACGCAGCGATGCGAAGAGTCCGCCGGGGCCCTCGCCTACCACTACCACCTGCGGCTTCTGGCTCACGTCGCCGTACTCGGTGTGTACGTACTCGGCATCCTGCGGTATCTCGTTGATGTAGACACGCACGGTGAGGTTGATGAAGATAGTGCGCTGACGCGCGTCGATGCTACGCTTCAGCACACGCACGGCGTTGACGGTGCGTGCGTCGATGCCCTTTTCGTCGGCAATGTAGCTTATTATGTTTTGCTCGCTCGAGGCTACCACGGGCAGCACTCGTATTTGAAATTCCTGAATCATATCTATTATTTTGTTATTTTTTTGCTTGGTTGGTGCAGTGGAGACCACTGCACCCCCTGGTAGGGTCTATTATGTTGTTATTTTCTGCTTGGTTGGTGCAGTGGAGACCACTGCACCCCCTGGTGGGGTGCGTGGATATGGCAAGATGCCATATCCTGCCTATTAGGGTACAAAATTACGCAAACTTATGCGATTTTCATAAGAAATGAAACGTTTTAAGAACATTTTTCGTAATTTTGCCCCCACATCCCCATCACTTTATTGTCAACGACACGGTGCTGACGCAGCCCCGACGCAGATGACGACCAAGGAGTAGCGTAAAACCTCGCTCGTAACAAAGTTCATTGTTATTATCTCAACTTGTTTGCCATTCTGGCAAAGGGAACTATCCGGCAAATAATTATTTACCCTTATATAACAAATATCATCAACAACGACATCTAAAACAATATGGCAAAGAAACAGAATTTAAGCTACCAAGATATTGAGTCTGCCCTCACCGTCTTCAAAGAGAAAGATGTGGTGGCTGGCGAAGTAGGTTACGAAATATTGAAGGCATTCGGTAAGGGCGATGCCGACATCCATCGCTATCGTGACGGTAAGGGTGTGTTGGCTCGCTACGACGGCTTGCTTATCAAAGGGTTGTTTGGCTATAAATCGGTATCCACCACATCATTGACGGCAACGCTGGAGGAGATGAAACAAGACCCACAGATCATCAAAGCTGCTCCGAAGATTGTGGCAGTAAGTGATGGCGAGACCATATTGGCCTATGACATGAGGGAAAAAGAGAGTTATGAGAACCCACTTAATCGCCTTTACTGCGACTTCGCCTTTTTCTACCCCTTGTGCGGTGTGGAACGGTTCACCAATATTGATGAGAGTCCTGCCGATGTGAAGGCTGCAGAGAAGTTGGCTAAACTGCACGACGAGCTACGTGCTTACAACGAGTTCAGCAGCCGCAGCGAGTTGCACGACCTCAACATTTTCATTGCACGACTCCTATTCTGTTTCTTTGCAGAGGATACTGGTATCTTTGAAGACAACCTCTTCACCGGTTCTGTGGTGCGCTACACCAAGGAGGATGGCTCTGATTTGGCTGACTATCTAGATGCAGCCTTCAACGTTATGGACGTGCGCTTGCGTAACGAAGACACTTTGAAGATAATCTCTCAATTTCCATATGTGAATGGTGGACTGTTTGCCAAGCACATACAGATACCAAAGATGGGCTTCCGCTCACGCAAAATCATTATTGAGTGTGGCGAACTGGACTGGAAGAACATCAATCCGGACATCTTCGGCTCAATGATTCAAGCGGTGGTAGACCCTAATGTGCGTGCCAATCAAGGCATGCACTATACCAGTGTACCTAACATTATGAAGGTCATCAATCCTTTATTTTTGGACGACCTTCAGGGGGCATACAACCATCTGCGTGACCAATATGAACAAAAGAAGCGTCAGCATGATATAGGTGGACTCTCAGACAACCAGTTCCATAAAGATGCAAAGGCTATTCGTCGTGACTGCGAGAAGCTGTTGCTGCGCATGTCAAAGATGAAGTTCTTTGACCCTGCTTGCGGTAGTGGCACTTTCTTGATTATCACTTATAAGGCTCTCCGTATGCTCGAAATGGATATTCTGCGTCTGATGCGCCAGATTATCCCAGAGATTGACTTCTTTGACAGCTCTGTCATCCAGCTCAAGCAGTTCTATGGCATCGAGTTGCTCGACTTTCCGCATGAGGTGGCAATGCTCTCTATGTGGTTGGCAGAGCATCAGATGAACCGCAAGTTACATGACGACTTTGGCGTGAACACTCAAGCCCTGCCTCTGCACAATATCACTCAGATAGTATGTGGCAACGCGTGTCGTTTGGTTTGGGAGGAGGTATGCCCACACACTGCAGATGAAGAGGTGTTTGTGTTTGGCAATCCGCCATACTTGGGAAGTAAACTTCAATCTGCTGAGCAAAAAAAGGACATATCTATTGCATTTGGTTCGCTTAAGAATTCAAAGATACTTGACTATATCTCAATTTGGTTTTATGAAGCGTCCAAATATATTCAAGGCACAAAAGCTCAATATGCTTTTGTTAGTACAAACAGTATATGCCAAGGAGAACAAGTCGGTATTTTATGGCCTGAAATATTAAACAAGGGGCAAGAAATACGTTTTGCATACACCTCTTTTAAATGGAGTAATAATGCAAAATACAATGCAGGAGTAACAGTCATTATAATAGGTGTAGCTAATATGTCAAAAGATAAGAAAGCTATATACACAGGAGAAACGAAACTTGAAACGTCTTTTATAAATCCATATTTATCTGCAGGTAGCAGCACCATTGTATGTAAGAACAACCAAATACCCGAAGGTTTGCCAAAGGCAACATTTGGTTCGATGCCCTACGATGGTGGAAACCTCTTGCTTGAACCAAGCGAATATAGCGAGTTTATAGCAGAATATCCCAATGACAAGAAATACATCAAACAAATATATGGCTCGGAAGAATTTATTAATGGTAAAGAGCGTTTTTGCTTTTGGATAGATGATGCAGACAAAGATGATGCTCTGAAGAATCCTATTATCGCAAGTCGGGTTGCCAAAACAAGACAGATGCGTCTTGATAGTAAAGATGGCCAGAAACTTGCAGAAAAGCCCTATCAGTTTAGGGAGCATCCCATCTTATCGGAGTGCATCATCATACCAGGTGTGTCTTCAGAAGCACGTGAATACATTCCAATGGGTTACCTTGAAGCTGGTAATGTTGTGTCAAATTTAGCCTTCGCCATCTACGATGCCAAGCTTTGGCTTTTCGGCATCCTCACCTCCCGCATGCACATGGCATGGGTGCGCACGGTAGGCGGCAGACTGAAAACCGACTACCGCTACTCCGCCCAGCTCTGTTATAACACTTTCCCCTTCCCCAAACTCACCGCCGAGAAGAAGCAAGCATTGAGCGAAGCTGCTGAAGAAGTCCTCCTTACCCGAGCTGACCATCCCGAGAAGACCTTGGCAGAGCTATATGACCCGGAGAAGATGCCTGAAGACCTGCGCAATGCCCACCATGTGCTCGACGACTTGGTGGAGAGCTGCTATCCCGGCTATCCCTTTGCCAATGACGAGGCAAGGCTGGAATGTCTCTTCAAACTCTATGAGAAGATGACGGCGAAGTGAATTGGGTACGCATGCGTACCCAATTGGGACAACAAAGATAGAGTTCACACGTTATAAAAACATTGTGTACGCGCTGCGTACACAATTAAAAAAAATAAAAACATGAGCGACGATATAAGAAACAACATATCAGTGCCACACATACACGACACCCACTTGGATACAGAGTATGGAGAATGGTTGGAGTCACTGAAAGCACGCTACCAACAGGCAAAGGTACGAGCTGTGATCAAGGTGAATGGTGAGAAGTTGCTGTGGAAATGGCAACTTGGTCGTGAATTGGTTATGCGCAAGGCAGAGGAACGTTGGGGAAGCGGTGTGGTAGAACAACTGAGCTTTGATCTTCAGCATGCATTCCCTGACGAGAAAGGTTTTGGAAGCAGAAACCTATGGCACATGAAGCAATGGTATCTCTTCTATTCTGAAAAACTGAAATGGCCTATTTCAGAATTACAAGCTCCTGATATTCAGTTTGAAACAAAACTGAAACGGGCTGTTTCAGAATTGGAGAGCAATGTAGATGGAACACCTTTCCCTATCTTGTTCTCACTGATAGGATGGAGCCATCACGTGGAAATCATCAAGAAGACAAAGGATGTAGAAGAAGCTCTTTTCTACATCCGCAGAACGATTGAAAACGGCTGGAGTTGCAGCGCACTGAAGAACAGTATGGATGCCGATGTCTATCATAAGCATCCAGGCGCAGTGAGCAACTTTGCAGACAAGCTCCCATTGCCACAAGCTGCGTTGGCGCAGGAGATAACCAAAGAGAACTATGACTTTGGCTTCCTTACACTACCCGATGGTTTCAGTGAGGCACAACTCGAAGCCGCATTGACAATACAGATGGCAGATTTCCTCTTGGAGTTGGGCAAGGGCTTTGCCTTTGTTGGTCGTCAGAAAGAGATTGTGGTGGCTGGCAGGTCACGTCGCATCGACTTGCTCTTCTATCACATCTATCTGCGTTGCTATGTGGTGGTTGAGTTAAAGGCCGTCGCATTTGAGCCTGAGTTTGCTGGCAAGCTCAATTACTATGTGGCAGCAGTAGATGAAGCCGTCAAGCGTGAAAGTGACAATCCAACCATAGGACTGCTGATTTGCAGTAATATGGATAGAACGGACGTGCAACTGGCATTCAGAGGCATCACAACGCCATTGGGAGTTGCCTCATATAATAATGTACAGATAGAAGAGATTGTGAAGCAGCTACCTACCATAGAGCAGTTGCGTGAGCGCGTTAAGCTTCTGGAGTTACAGATAAAAAATCATCAGAAAAATTCAATGGAAAAACAAGATGGAACAACCAAAGATTAACTTCGTAGACATACACTATGCTCAGCGTGGCACATCTAGTAACACCGATGAACTAGGTATGCGCGAGATGCAAGCCAAAGCATATCAATATAGAGACAAGCGATTTCTGCTGATTAAAGCCCCTCCTGCCAGTGGCAAGAGTCGTGCACTGATGTTCATAGCCCTCGACAAATTGGTGAATCAAGGCATTAAAAAGGTAGTTGTTGCCGTACCCGAAAAGAGTATTGGTCGCTCATTCCGCAACACTGACTTGAAGAAATATGGTTTCTTTGATGATTGGCGTTTAGCACCTTATTACGACTTGTGTTCCTCCACAGGCAATGAAAGCGACAAGGCTGGACGCTTTTGTGAGTTCATGCGCAAAGAAACCAAATCGAAGGTGTTGGTGTGTGCCCATGCCACACTGCGCAATGCCATGAAGGAACTGAATGATGAGGACTGGAACGACTGTCTGCTGGCTATTGACGAGTTTCACCATACCAGTGCTGATGCAAACAGCGGATTGGGCGATACAGTCCGCCGTGTGATGAACAACTCTACCGGGCATATTGTAGCCATGACAGGCAGCTATTTCCGTGGCGATGGTATTCCGGTGCTTCGTACAGAGGACGAGGCACGCTTCTATCCCGTAAGCTACAACTACTATCAGCAGCTCAATGGCTACAAATATCTGAAGAATCTTGTGCTAGGTTATCACTTCTATAAGGGTGTATATCTCGACCATATCGGCGAGGTGCTGGACACCCATCGCAAGACCATCATCCACATTCCGAGTATCAACAGCCGCGCAAGCACCGCCAGAGGCAAATATCAGGAGGTGGAAGACATTATGAAACTTATTGGCACTGTGGTGGAGCGTGATTACAACCACGGCGGTGGCATTTATACACTGGAGACTAAGGATGGTAGACGAGTGAAACTGGCAGACCTTGTAGATGATGACCCGAAGACACGCGCTGGAGTCTACAGCTATCTCAACAAGATGAAGAAGGCTGATGATATGGACTTCATCATCGCACTGGGCACAGCCAAGGAAGGATTCGACTGGGAATGGTGCGACACCTGTCTTACCATCGGTGTGCGTGGCTCACTGACAGAAGTGGTGCAGATTATTGGACGCTGTACCCGTGACAGCAAGGGCAAAGATACTGCTCGCTTTATCAACATGATAGCCATGCCCGATGCAGACCAACCCGATGTAAAGGTGGCTGTGAACGATTTTCTGAAAGCAATCACTGCATCGTTGCTCATGGAACAGGTGATGGCACCCAGCTGGCACTTTAAGACTACGAAAGAGCCTGAGGAAGACTCGGATGACACCGTTCACACCATAGTAGTTGAGGGATTGAAGCCGCTGTCAAGTGCTAAGACCAAGCAGATTGTTGAAGAGCAGTTGGATGATCTGAAAGCAAGTATTCTGCAAGAAGACCTGGTGGTGAAGGCTATAAGCGGCAGCACCACAGCCGAGAATATCACTCAGCACCTTATCCCTAAGGTTATTCGTGAGAAATATCCTGACCTAACCGAGGGCGAGGTGGAGGAAGTGCGCCAGCGTGTATTGCTCGACACCATCATCAAAGGAAATGATATTGTGGACGACAAGGGTAATCCTATTGACATCACTGAGACATATGAAAACGAAGAAGAACGTGGAAGTGAGGGCAATAGAATGATGAAACTCGCCAATCGTTTCATAAATATCGACAAATTGAGCATCAATCTCATAGATACCATCAATCCCTTCCAGCGTGCTTACGAGGTATTGTCTAAAACAGTAGATGCGCCAACACTGAAAGTGATACAAGACACTATCGCTGAGCAGAAATTTGACATGTCTATTGACACTGCCATCATGCTGTTTAAAGGACCATTGAAAGAATGGGTAGCTGCCCATGACGGTGCTATGCCGTCTCTCAACTCTTCTGACCCTAAGGTAAAGGAATTGGCAGTGGCTTATCAGATGATTTATAATCTGAAGATTAGAAAAATGAAGGGACTGGAATACGAACCTGAAAATAATGATTAAACATGGAGTGGCCACAAGAACTTTTAGAGCTGTTTGACGACCCCTTGTTGGATGGTGTCCGTCCCAAGGAAGCACGATTGACAGCGAATGATCGCAGGGTTAAGACCTTACTGGAGATAACAGAATGGTGCGAAGCACACGGTGGAAGACTCCCAAGTAGAAGTGGAGCTGATTTGAAAGAAAAACAGTTTGCACGAAATTTGGTTGCATTGCGTCGTGATGCTGTAGATATGCTTGAACCATATGATAGACTTGGTATTCTTAAAATGTAATAAACGTTATGGATATAGATAAGGAACTAGAAGAATTGTTCAACGACCCTTTGCTCGATATTAGCGAAAAAGAGATGTCGTTATTCGATATACCTGAAGATATGCAGAAAGTTCAGGCTGGGAGAACTCAGCCTGACCACTATGCTCAGCGCAAGGTGTGTGAGGATTTTGCTGCCTTTCAGTCTGGCTTCTTGAAGGTTCATCAAGAACTAAAAGAGGGAAAGAGAAGTCTTGTCAAGACATCAAAGACCGACAATATGCTACAAGGTGCTTACTATGTAGTAGATGGACAACTGCTTTATCTCGCCAGCATCGGTGAACAAATGACAGCATCAAATGGCACCAAGGATGGACGCACACGCTGTATCTTTGAGAATGGTACTGAAACTGACATACTATTGCAAACCTTGCGTAAGAATGTGATGGCAAGCGGTTACGCAATAACAGCAACACAGAAAGAGGTGGATAATGTATTCAAAGATTCTGATGGTGTGGAAGATGGTGACAAAGTAACTGGTTACATCTATATTCTCAGTTCGTTGTCTAATAATCCAGAGATTAGAAAGTACGACAACCTCTATAAGATAGGTTTCACCATCAATTCCGTGGAAGAGCGCGTTGCGAATGCTGCCAATGAGCCTACCTATCTCATGGCTCCAGTAAAAGTGGAGGCAAGCTATAAGATTGTGAACATGAATAGTCATGTCTTTGAAACGCTTGTCCACAAAGTGCTTGATGCGGTACAGCTCCAGCTTACAGTTACTGATAATGACGGAAATGTACATCATCCTCAAGAATGGTATGTTGTGCCGTTGCCTGTCGTCAACACTATCATTGAGAAGATTGTGGATGGCTCCATCACAAAGTACACCTACAATCCAGCACTCCAGTGCTTAGAAAAACGCATTGTGAAGGCTGAGTCTACTTTTGACACCACAGGCATGAAGGTGCTGTCATTGATTATCAAGAAGTGTTACTTCGATGATATTATGAGTGGCGAGAAGAAGATTGAATATCGTGAGCTCAAGCAGCCCACTTTGAAAAAATACACCTTCATAGATGAAAGCGATGGTAAACGATATCTCAAGCGTTACGATGCCCTACGCTTGTTCGTGGGTTACAACAAAGACCGTGAGAGTGCGCTGGTGCAAGTGGTTGATACAACGTATGACAAAGAACATAGCGTGGTAGAGTATCATTTGGGTTCAATACTTGAACATGTTAAGCCATAAAACGCATTAGTCAGCCATGGCGTAATCGGCACCGTGGTCGTTCCTCACCTTTGTCGTGGCAGGCTTCACACAGCAACTTTATTGCCACGCTGTTATAATAAATGGCAGACAGCTGGAAGATTATGGACTATCCTCCAGCTATCTGCCAGCCATCCACCGTTGGCAAGGTCTACCTTGCGCTGGCGCACGTCCTTGCCGCGCCCTCCTCCTATTAGGGTGCAAAATTAGGCAAACTTATGCGATTTTCATAAGAAATGAAACGTTTTAAGAACATTTTTCGTAATTTTGCCCCCACATCCCCATCACTTTATTGTCAACGACACGGTGCTGACGCAGCCCCGACGCAGATGACGACCAAGGAGTAGCGTAAAACCTCGCTCGTAAAGAGGACCCCGACGCACGCCAGTCGCACCGCACCTCGAGCCACGCCCGCATCGAAACACAAGCGTCTCCCTGGTATGGAGACATTAACCACAGAACAAAAAGAAATGAAAGTATTGAAGTTTGGCGGAACCTCAGTGGGTTCCGTAGAGAGTATTCTCAGCCTTAAGGCTATCGTAGAGAAAGAGGCGCAGAAGCAGCCTATCATCGTCGTAGTGAGCGCCCTGGGCGGCATCACCGACAAGCTCATCGCCACATCGCTGCTCGCACAGAAGGGCGACGAGACGTGGAAGGACGAGTTTCAGGCTATGGTGGAACGCCACCACAAGATGATAGACACTATCATCACCGACCCGCGCAAACGCGAACAGCTCTTCAACATCGTCGACTCGCTCTTCGAGCAGTTGCGTTCCATCTACTTCGGCGTGTACCTCATACACGACCTCTCGAAGAAGACGCAGGACGCCATCGTGAGCTACGGCGAGCGTCTCAGCTCGAACATCGTGGCTACACTGGTGCAGGGCGCAAAGTGGTACGACTCGCGCGAGTTCATCAAGACCGTGCGCAAGAATCATAAGAACACACTCGACTCCGAACTGACCAACCGCCTCGTGCGTCGCACCTTCAGCGACCTGCAGCGCATTTCGCTTGTTCCGGGTTTTATAAGCAAAGACCGCGACACCGACGAGATTACGAACCTCGGTCGTGGCGGATCAGACTACACCGCTGCCATCATCGCCGCAGCGCTCGACGCCGAAATTCTTGAGATTTGGACTGACGTGGACGGCTTCATGACCGCCGACCCGCGCGTCATAAAGACCGCCTACACCATTAAGGAGCTGAGCTACATCGAGGCGATGGAGCTTTGCAACTTCGGTGCGAAGGTGGTATATCCGCCTACTATCTACCCCGTCTGCGTGAAGAACATTCCTATCCGCGTGAAGAACACGTTCAACCCCGACGGCGAGGGCAGCATCATCAAGCAGAAGGTGGCTAACAACGACAAGCCCATCAAGGGTATATCGAGCATCAACGGCACAACGCTCATCACCGTAGCGGGTCTGTCGATGGTGGGTGTGATCGGTGTGAACCGCCGCATCTTCACCGCCCTAGCAGACAACGGCATCAGCGTGTTCATGGTGTCGCAGGCTTCGTCAGAGAACTCTACGTCTATCGGTGTGCGCGACCAGGACGCCAAGGAAGCTGTAGAGGTGCTCAACGGCGAGTTTGCGAAGGAGATAGAGACGGGCGCCATGTACCCCATGCACGCCGAGAACGGACTGGCTACCATCGCCGTCGTAGGCGAGAACATGAAGAACACACCGGGCATCGCCGGCAAGCTCTTCGGCACACTCGGCAGAGCCGGCATCAGCATGATAGCGTGTGCGCAGGGTGCGCCGCAGACCAACATCTCGTTCGTCGTTAAGAGCGAACATCTGCGCAAGGCGCTCAACGCCATTCACGACTCGTTCTTCCTGTCTGAATACAAGGTGCTCAACCTCTTTGTCTGCGGCGTGGGCACAGTGGGCGGACAGTTGCTCGAACAGATTCACAATCAGTATGAGGAGCTGAAGCGCACAAAGCGTCTGAAGCTGAACGTAGTGGGCATAGCCACATCGAAGAAGGCACTCTTCAACAGCGACGGCATCGACCTCGCCAACTATCGCCAGCTGCTCGCTGAAGCTCCAGAGAGCAACGAGAAGAAGCTGCGCGACGCCATTATAGAAATGAACTGCTTCAACAGCGTGTTCGTCGACTGCACGGCGAGCAAGGAGGTGGCAGAGATTTACCAGCCGCTGCTGGAGCACAACATATCGGTGATTGCGGCGAACAAGATAGCCGCATCGTCGTCGTACGAGAAGTACGCACGCCTGAAGGAGACGGCGCTGGCACGCGGCGTGTTCTTCCGCTACGAGACCAACGTGGGCGCCGGTCTGCCTATCATCGGCACCATCAACGACCTGCGCAACTCGGGCGACGTGATTCTGAAGATAGAGGCGGTGCTCTCGGGCACGCTCAACTTCATCTTCAACGAGATCTCGGCTGACGTGACGCTCTCTGAGGCTGTGCGCCGCGCTAAGGAGCAGGGCTACAGCGAACCCGACCCGCGCATCGACCTCTCGGGCAAGGACGTGATACGCAAGCTCGTCATCCTGGCGCGCGAAGCCGGCTACAAGGTAGAGAAGACCGACGTGGAGGCACACCTCTTCATACCCGACGAGTTCTTCGAGGGCAGCATAGACGAGTTCTGGAAGAACCTGCCGAAGCTCGACGCCGACTTCGAGGCTCGACGCAAGCAGCTCGACGCCGAAGGCAAGCGCTGGCGCTTCGTGGCTACGTTCGACCACGGCAAACTGTCGGTGGCGCTGAAGGAGGTGGACCGCACTCACCCGTTCTACAACCTGCAGGGCAGCAACAACATCGTGGCGCTCACGACCGAACGCTACCGCGAGTATCCGATGCTCATCCAGGGCTACGGAGCGGGCGCAAGCGTGACGGCGGCTGGCGTATTCGCCAACATCATGTCGATTGCAAACATATAAAATGGGCGAAACACTTGTCAGAATAAAATGAAAGTATTAACTTTGCATTAGAAAACAAAAACAGACACTCAACCCATAGGGGCGCGCCACGTTCGATCGGGATACTCATCAATAAAAAAATCGAAACCGAGAAGACTTCTTTTGCCAATGGCGGGCCATATAAAACCTCAGTGGACTAAGCTGCAAAGCCGGTGGATTACAAAGGCGGAGAGCTCTCAAATCTTGTATACTCGGAGTTTCATCACATCACTGGGCGTCCCTTTTTAAACTATACGAGGAGATTACGCAGAAATGCTGTAATCTCCTTTTTTTGTTACTATTTTACCGAAGATATCCTAAATTTAGTTTAATAAATTTTGGCGTTAAAGAAATATTTCGTTACTTTGCCGTAAATGCATACAATCCGCATTTAGAGAACAGACATTATTTTAATATAAACAAACAAGAATCAATCAAAAATCATGTTTTCTGGCATAGTAGAAGAAATGGCTACACTCGTAGCACTGAAAAACGATAAAGAGAATGTTGACCTCACACTTACCTGCTCTTTCACCAACGAGCTGAAGATAGACCAAAGCGTAGCGCACAACGGCGTTTGCCTGACGGTGGTGGCTATCGACGGCGACCGCTACACCGTGACAGCGATGAAGGAGACGCTCGACCGCTCTAACCTTGGCGAGCTGAAGGTGGGCGACCGCGTGAACGTGGAGCGCTCGATGCTGATGAACGGCAGACTGGACGGACATATCGTGCAGGGACACGTAGACGGCACGGCTGTGTGCAAGGAGATGCGCGACGCCGACGGATCGACATACTACACCTTCGAGTACAAGTTTGACCGCGAGATGGCTGAGCGCGGCTACTTCACGGTAGACAAAGGCTCGGTAACGGTGAACGGCGTTTCGCTCACCGTGTGCAACCCTACAGAAAACTCGTTCACCGTGGCTATCATCCCGTACACTCACGACAATACAAACTTCTGCGACATCAAGGTGGGCAGCCGTGTGAACATCGAGTTCGACATACTCGGCAAGTATATCGCACGCTTGCAGCAGCTGAAGTAAAAGTGAAGGATGCGTAGGCTACGGCTTTCCTGCCGTAGCCTCCTACAAAATTAAGGCTTTTTAAGAATGGCTACGCTAAACCTTTCGGGCGAAAGATGCATCAAACGAATATAGAGAGATTATAAAAGAACAATGAATTATTAAAAGACTATTTAAATTATGAAGAAGATTGGGATGACTTGTCTGGCAGGACTTTTCCTGCTGTCGCTGTCAACCGAATGTGCGGCTAAGCAGTGGTCGTTGAGAGACTGTATCGACTACGCCTTGGCTAACAACATCCAGTTGCAGAAAGCAAAGATAAAGGAGTATTCCGCCCTCGAAGACGTGAAGCAGAGCCAAGCGGCGCTGCTGCCGTCGCTCAACCTGTCTACATCGCAGAACGTAAGCTACACGCCGTGGCCTCAGCAAGGCAGAGCTACGGTGGCGGACGGCTACGTGCAGTCGAGCGTGGACAAGGTTTACTACAACGGATCGTACTCGCTCTCGGGCAACTGGACGGTGTGGAACGGCAACAAGAACCGCAACAACGTGAAGCTGAACAAGGTGGCTGCCGAGCAGGCACGACTCGACTCGGCTACCACAGCCAACAACGTGCTCGAGCAGATTGCGCAGCTATACGTGCAGATACTCTACTCAAACGAGGCTATCGCCGTGACGAAGGAGAGTCTGAAAACAAGCCAGACCAACGAGCAGCGCGGCAAAACAATGGTAGAGGTGGGCAAGATGAGCAAGGCAGACCTGGCGCAGCTCACGGCGCAGCGTGCGCAGGACGAGTACGCCATCGTTGAAGCCGAGAGCAACCTGCGCAACTACAAGCGCCAGCTGAAAGAACTGCTGCAGATTACAAGCGACGAGGAGTTTGACGTCGCCGTACCTTCTACCACAGACGACATGGCGCTTGAGGCTGTGCCGGCGCTGAACGACGTGTATGCGGCTTCGCTCGAACAGCGACCGGAGATAAAGAATGCAAAGCTCGGCATAGAGAGCAGCGACCTCAGCATAAAGGTGGCTAAGGCGGGTAGAATGCCGACCGTAAGCCTCAATGCCGGCGTTACGACCTCTACGTCGTCGATGAGCGACAACGCGTGGGGCACTCAGATGAAGAACAACTTCAGCTTGGGCGGCGGAGTAACGGTGAGCATACCGCTCTTCGACAACCGACAGACTAAGACAGCCGTGAACAAAGCGAAGCTGCAGAAACAGAGCTACCTGCTCGACTTGCAGGACAAACAGACTACGCTCTACTCTACTATCGAGAACTACTGGCTGCAGGCTGTGACGAACCAGAACAAGTTCAAGGCGGCGCGCGTTTCTACAGAGAGTGCGCAGGCAAGCTACGAGCTTCTCTCTGAGCAGTTCAAGCAGGGTCTGAAGAACACCGTAGAACTGATGACGGGCAAGACGAATCTTCTGCAGGCGCAGCAGAACGAACTGCAGAGCAAGTATCTCGCGATACTCAACCTCAACATGCTGGAATTCTATCAGACGGGAAACATAAAGTAAAAGTAAAATAATTAGAGAGTAAATATGAATAAGAAAAAGACATTGGTGATAGTGGCGGTTGCCGCTATCGCCGCACTTGCCGTATGGCTATTGTCGGGCGGCAAGAAGGAAGAAAAGATTACGTTTGACACGGCTGCCGTTGCGCCGGCAAACATTATGAACAGCATCACAGCTACCGGTACAATCGAACCGGTAACGTCGGTTACGGTGGGTACGCAGGTGAGCGGCATCGTAAGCAAGCTCTTCGTCGACTACAATTCGGTAGTGAAGAAGGGACAGGTGATTGCGGAGCTCGACAAGACAAACCTTATGAGTCAGCTCAACACGGCAAAGACGCAGTTGGCTACGGCACAGAGCCAGCTCAACTACCAGACTGCCAACTACAAACGCTACAAGACACTTTTTGAGAAGGGACTCGTGGCTGCCGACGATTTCGACAACGCGAAGCTCTCGTACACGCAGGCAAAGGAGCAGGTGGCTTCGGCTAAGGAGGAGGTGCAGCGCGCACAGACCAATCTTGGCTATGCCACTATCACCTCGCCTATCGACGGCGTGGTGCTCTCGAAGTCGGTTGAGGAAGGACAGACCGTTGCTGCAAGCTTCTCTACGCCGGAGCTGTTCACCATCGCGCAGGACCTCACCAACATGCAGGTAGTGGCTGACGTCGACGAGGCGGACATAGGCGACGTAAAGGAGGGCGAGCGCGTGACGTTCACCGTAGACGCTTACCCCGACGACACATTCGAGGGCGAGGTGAAGCAGGTGCGCCAGGAGGCTACCACGACGAACAATGTCGTAACGTACGAGGTGGTTATCTCTGCGCCGAACGCCGACCTGAAGCTGAAGCCGGGCCTCACCGCCAACGTCACAATCTACACCGCAGAGCGCAAGGGTGTGCTCTCCGTGCCGTCGAAGGCGCTGCGCTTCACTCCGCAGAAGGAGACCGTGGGCAAGATAAAGATTGTGGACGTAGCGAACGCAAAGAACAAGGTGTGGACCATCGAGGGCAACTCTATCGTGGCGCACAAGGTGAACATCGGCATGACCGACGGCACGAACACGCAGATTGTGGGTGGCATAGCCGAAGGCACAAAGGTCGTTACCGGACTCAACGTGATGGGCGGCGAAGAGGAGAAGCCGATGGAGGCTCAAGGCGAGAGCAGTCCGTTCGCTCCAGGCCCTCCGGGAAAGAACAAGAAGAAGTAAACAGCGTTTAAAGGTTAGGGCACGAGCCATCGGCGGCGCTCGCCGCACACCCTAACTCTACACAATAAACATTACGAACTATGGACGAAAAGAAAGTAGTAATAGAACTCGACAACGTGAAGCGCGACTTCCTCGTGGGCGACGAGACGGTGCATGCGCTGCGCGGTGTGTCGTTCAAGATATACGAGGGCGAGTTTGTCACTATCATGGGCAAATCAGGTTCGGGCAAGTCGACGCTGCTCAATCAGCTCGGATGCCTCGACACGCCTTCATCGGGCGAATACTATCTCGACGGAGTGTCGGTACGCAAGATGTCGAAGTCGCAGCGCGCTGTGCTTCGCAACCGCAAGATCGGCTTCATCTTCCAGAATTATAACCTGCTGCCGAAGACGACGAGCGTGGAGAACGTGGAGCTGCCGCTGATGTACAATGCCGCAATCGGAGCTAAGGAGCGCGAGGAGCGCGCCGTGAAAGCGCTGCAGGCTGTGGGCTTGGGCGAGCGCCTGTATCACAAGTCGAACCAGATGTCGGGCGGACAGATGCAGCGTGTGGCGATAGCACGCGCACTGGTAAACGACCCTGCCGTGATTCTTGCCGACGAGGCAACGGGAAACCTCGACACACGCACCTCGTTCGAGATTCTCATTCTCTTCCAGAAGCTGCACGCAGCAGGCCGAACCATCATCTTCGTGACGCACAACCCCGACATAGCCAACTACTCCTCGCGCAACATCATGCTGCGCGACGGACATGTGATAAGCGACGAGTACAACACCAATATCCTCTCGGCTGAGGAAGGACTGGCGGCGCTACCGGCAAGCTCCGACGAATGAAGCCTCAGGAACGGCTCTGACGAATGAAAATGACAAAAAGCGGCGGCTGCGCCTGTAGTCGCCAAAACACAACAAGATTATGAATTATAGCAATCTTTTCAAAATAGCCCTTCGCGCCATTGCAGCCAACAAGTTGCGCTCGTTCCTCACAGCGCTTGGCATCATCATCGGTGTGGCGTCGGTCATCACGATGCTCGCCATCGGCCAGGGATCGAAGCGCAGCATTCAGGCGAACATCGCCGAGATGGGCTCAAACATGATAATGATAAGTCCGGGAGCCGACCGCGGTCCGGGCGGTGTGCGTCAGGACCCATCGGCGATGGAGACGCTGAAGCTCACCGACTATGCGTCGATAAAGGACGAGTGCCACTTCATCAAAGGCATCAGCCCCACGGTGAACAGTAGCGGACAGTGGATATACGGCAACAACAACACGCCGTCGTCTATCTACGGCGTAAACCAAGACTATCTCGAAATAAGACAACTCTCTGTGAGTGAGGGAGAAATGTTCACAGACGCCGACATCAAGGCGAGTGCGAAGGTGTGCATACTGGGTCAGACCGTGGTAGACAATCTGTTCCCCGACGGGTCGGACCCCGTAGGCAAGGTGGTGCGCTTCAACGCAATACCGTTCCGCGTGGTGGGCGTGCTGAAGAAGAAGGGTTACAACTCGATGGGCATGGACCAGGACGACCTCGTGCTTGCGCCGTATACAACGGTGATGAAACGCATCAAGGCGCAGACGTTCCTCGGCGGAATAACCTGCTCGGCAATAACCGAAGACCTCACGTCGAAGGCTATCGACGAGATAACCGACGTGCTGCGACGCAACCATAAGCTGAAAGAGGCAACTGACGTGCAGGAAGCTGACGACGACGACTTCAACATACGTTCGCAGGAGGAGCTGGCAAGCATGATGAACTCTACAACCGACATGATGACCATTCTGCTCGGCTGCGTGGCTGGCATCTCGCTCATCGTAGGCGGCATCGGCATCATGAACATCATGTACGTAAGCGTTACGGAGCGCACACGCGAGATAGGTCTGCGCATGAGTGTAGGCGCTCGTGGCGTTGACATCCTCAGCCAGTTTCTCATCGAGGCTATCCTGCTCAGCGTCACCGGCGGACTGATTGGCGTGGGCTTGGGCATCGGAGCCTCCTACGCCGTGAAGCTGATAGCCCACTGGCCTATCTACATTCAGCCGTGGAGCATCATCATGAGCTTCGCTGTCTGCACCTTCACGGGTGTGTTCTTCGGCTGGTATCCGGCTAAGAAGGCTGCACAGCTCGACCCTATCGAGGCGATACGCTACGAATAGAAAAGGAGCGTAGCTACAGAATTGACCATGATAACAACGTAAGGCTGGAAGATAGGCTGGAAGATAAACCTTGTATCGGGCTTATCTGCCAGCCATCTTCCAGCCTTTATCATCTTCACATACAGCCGATTATACGGATGCTGGAAGATATGGTAGATTTTTTCGCTATACAGCTGTTTGTGTAGTGTTACTTTGCAATATATTTTTTTCCGTTCACGATTACCACTCCGTGAGCGCACTGCCCTACTCGCTGTCCGCTGATATTATAGCGAACGGCGTCGGCAGGAATTTCGCCTTCGACAGACACGCCATTGACAGACGTCATCGGACTTAACACGATATCCTTCACAACACTACCCTTTATCTCTATAGGCAGACTCTCGTAGTAGCTGTAATAGCCGTCTGCCCAAGCGGTGAGCTGATAAGTGAGGTCGGTTCTGCCGACATTTATACTATAGAAGCCCGACTCGTCGCTTGTGCCTTCATAGACAGCCTCAGAACTGCGAAGGTTTATAGTGGCGCCCTTCACCGGTTTGCCGTTGCAAGTGACCCTGCCTGAGAGCATCGAACGGACGGTCTTGCCCGAAGCGAGGTCTACCTCATAGATGCGCAGCCAGGGTCCGTCGGTGGCAGTGGTTTGGCGCACAACAATCTTGAAGTAGCGTATGTCTGCCGGCTCGCCGAGAACCTTACGAAACTCCGACTTAAGCGGAGCTGAGTCGTCGCTGCAGAGCAGAGTCCAGTTGCTGTTGTCGGTAGACCCGTATATATCGTATGCCTTGATGTAGCGCGTAGGATCGTCGCCCATCTTGAACTGGAAGCCGCCGACACTATTTACCGTTTGCATATCCACAACGAGTGTGTGAGGCAATGTTGCCGAACCTCCCATCCACTGCGGGTGCCAGTAGGTGTTGTCGTCGCCGTCTACAATCTGCTGAGCACGTCCGTTAGTGCCCTCGCCGGATGTCTCCTCACTCGACTTCTCTATCACAGTCCAGCCGTTCTTGTCCAAGAGGTTCTGCGTAAAGAGTTCGTCTTCCGTAGCACGGTCAATCTCTTTCTGTATGGCCTGACGCACACGAAGGTCGAGCGGAGCGATGTCGATGGTATCCACCACGGTGTTGTCGGTAGCAAGAGCTACGGTAGAAGCGGTCTGCTTTGTAGAGGTGTAACCGCCTGACTGCATGAAGAACGTGCGGTCGGAAGCCTTGTCGGTAGCGCCCTGTCCGTAGTCGGCACGAGCTCCAGCCTCGTTTCCGCCGTCGGTATGTCCGAAGCCTACGCTGTTGAAGTTGTACCACTTGCCTGTAGTGCGAGAGCGTCCGTAACCGTTGCGATAGTATGCCTTGCGAGAAGCCTGTCCGTTAGCCCATACATAGTTCTCGAGGAACGAATACCATGAACTGAAATATGTAGACGAGTTGCGTTTGCGCACTGTAGCCATATACTGCCAGCCTTTGCCGTCCAAAGCGTTGAACCATGTAGAGACAAGCATGTTGTGCTGCTCGTGAACTACGGTCTTGCCGTTCTCAATGGTGGTGTACGACGTCGTTTCGGGTCGGCAGTTGGTGATGAACTGCACGTAGGTACCAGGTGTCCAGTAGTTGCCGCGGCGATAGGTCTGCACACCGGTGCCCTCATTGCCGAAACGGTTCACCGTTGTCTTCTCGTCCCAATCGACAGCACCGGCACGCAGATGCTCCGGCAGATTGGGGTCTTCGTCGGTCGATCCGTCGTCCCACATCGAGAAGAGTACGTCGTGACGAGGTTCGCCGTCGACGTAGCCATTCATCTGTATGCCCATATAGCCGTTGAGCGCACCTATTGCCTCGGCGTATGTGCCAACGAGGTCAGACTCCGCAGGTATCATTATCTCCTCAAACAGCCAGTCGTAGCCGTCGCCGGAAGGAGCGCCAGCCGCTGTGGTATGCCAGTTGTTGAGATGAACGGACGGCGACGACAGATAGTTGGCGGCGTAGGATGCTTCGCTGGAAGATGTAGAAAACTTGAAACGGCTGATGTTGTTTATAGCGTTGTTGCCGGAGAGACACTCAAGTTTATAGCGATAATAAGCTGAGCGTGTGAAGGTTATGTCACCCATACCAACTTCTACTTCACCTCCAAGAAGCGGACCTTTCGCACTGAACTCCTTTGTATAAAGAGGTGTGGCAGGCGAATTGGGGTCGGAAACGGTGAGGCGGAAGTGCACAGTCTGCAACGCCTTGATGTTAAGTTTCAAAGTGTTTGAAACGGTTGCTGCAGGATGATGGAAATAATAGACGGCACAAACGGAGGTTGAGGTCCAGGCAGAAAGCGTGTTGTTCATCTGCGGACGACCGCTGGAGTTGAGCGCTTCGCCAGGCATATTGATACCCGATGCACCTACCGTTCCGTCGGTTGTCTCAACATAACCATGTGCGGCAGACAGCTCCGTCTCAACGGCATGTACATACAAACTGAGCGCCGGCACGAAAAGTGCGACGCTCAGTAATAGTCTTGGGAATATATTCATTATCAATCTTTTATATTATTTAATCCCTCTGTTGTTGAGCGCATCGCTATAGCGCTTTGCGTTCTGCATGTGGTCTGTATATGTACGTGCAAAGTTGTGGGTTCCGCTGAAGTCTTCCTTGGCACACATATATAGATAGTCGTGCTGCACATGGTTGAGCACAGCATCGATGCCTGCTATAGACGGGATGCGGATTGGTCCAGGCGGCAGTCCAGGGTTGCGGTAGGTGTTATACGGACTCTTTATGTAGAGCAGATTATTGTAGATGCGCTTCAGGTCGAAACGCTTCCATGCGAACTTGATTGTAGGGTCGGCCTGCAACGGCATTCCTTCTGGATACTCGGCGTTGCGTAGCATAAGGCGGTTGTAGTACATGCCGGCTACCATCGGCTTCTCGCCGTTGTTGGCTGTCTCCTCGTCGACGATGCTGGCAAGCGTAGTCACCTCAATCGGCGTGAGTTTCATAGCCTGGGCTTTCTTTGTGCGTTCGGCGTTCCAGAACGCCTTGTTCTCCTTCTGCATACGGTCGAGCAGTTTGTATACCGTCACGTTCCAATAGATGTCGTAGGTGTTCGGAATGAAGAGGGCGGCGATGGTTGCGGTGTCGTAACCGTACTTCTGGCAGACAGCCTCGTCGGTAAGTGCCTTGTAGAGGGCGGTGCTGTCCATCATGAGACGCTTGGAGAGTTCGGCTGCAAGACGGTCCATAGTGCGCACCGACGGCACGACAAGACTGACTGGTGTCTGCAAACCATTCTTCAGATGGCGAAACACCATTAACGATCCTTCACCTGGACGCACGGCATAGCGGCCTGTGCGTACGTTGTCGGCATAGCTGCTCACCTTGACGAGGGTTTTAAAGCCTGTCATTGCATTGCTCTTTGACACTTCGCCGAGTTTAGTGTATACGGAATCGATGGTGTCGTCGTCGTCGATGTACACGTATTGTGTGTCGCCACTCGACGACATACCGGCAAAGAAGAAATAATAGACAATGGCGACTGCAACTAACAGACCGATGCCAATGAACTTGAAAAGCATACTGCTTTTATTCTTTTTCTTTCTCATAGTTTTAAATTATATGTTGCTGAAACAATGCAAAGGTAGAGTAAATATGATATATGACAAAAATAAATGTAATGTTTTTAATCGTCGATACAAATTTATACGCCTTTGCTTAAAAATACGTACTTTTGTAGCGCACAATTCAATTATCTGAATCAATTAAAAAAAACAATATGAATATGTACGATACATACATCTTCGACTTGGACGGCACCCTGCTTTCTACACTCAACGACCTCGCTGCAAGTTGCAACTACGCTTTGGAAAACAACGGTATGCCGCAGCGCTCAATAGACGAAGTGCGCCAGTTTGTAGGCAACGGCGTGAAGAAACTTATGGAGAGAGCTATCCCCGACGGACTCAGCAATCCGCTGTTCGACAAGACTTACCAGGATTTCCGCCAACATTACATGAAGCACAACCTCGACACAACATGCCCGTACGATGGTGTGATGGATATGCTGCAGGAGTTGCACAGACGTGGAAAGAAGGTGGCTGTTGTAAGCAATAAGTTCTACGCTGCGACGCAGGATCTGTGCCGCCACTTCTTCGGCAAGGAACTTGTGCCTGTGGCTATCGGAGAACGCGAGGACATACGCAAGAAGCCTGCACCCGACACAGTGATAGAGGCGCTCAGACAGCTCGGTGCCACGGCTGACGGCGCTGTGTATATCGGCGACAGCGATGTGGACATTGACACGGCTCGCAACTCAGGCATGCCATGCATCAGCGTGTTGTGGGGATTCCGCGACAAGAACTTCCTGTTGCAGCATGGAGCAACAACTCTCGTTGAGAAACCTGAGGAGATTTTAAAAGTAAAAAAGTAAAAGACAAAAAGACTAAAAGAACAAATAGGACAATAAGGCTCATCATCTAAATTTAAACGGACTTATCATCTAAATTTAAATAAAATCATTATCTAAAATTAAACGGAGTGAAGACTTTAAAGCCTTCACTCCGTTTCTTTATCATTATACTTGTTCAACATACGTTGAACTATACCTGCTATTTCTTCTCTGAACCAAGCTGGCTTAAAGCTGGTTTTTCAAGAGTTGCTTTGCAGACAGCGAGTTCTTGCGCACATATCGGTCTACCTTGTCGACGTACTTTGTAGTGAAGAACTTTTGGTCGAGCAGTCCGTTCACTATCCACATTATCTTGCCAACATGCAGATCGCGTTCATACTGCGAACGTACCTCATAGTCTTTAAGCGGATAAAGACTGAGCATGTAGAAGAACATGCAGTCGGGTACAATATGCTCGCGTGTCATCTGAGTACGCTGGGCTTCGGAATAGTAGCGATGATAAAGCGGATAGTTCTCGCCGAGATACTTGTCAAGTGAGATACCGATTGAGTTGTTTCCGATAACCACACTCTGGTCAAGTGCGCCAATCTGTGTGTAGATGGTCGGTAAGACAACATCGGGAGAGATCTTGCGCAAATTGTCAAAAGCCTTGTTAAGCTGCTTGCTGATATCAGAGACATTTGCATATTGCAACTCAGCTTCAGAGATAATTGTCTGAAGCGTTGTGTCCTGATAGAACTGCAGGAATCTCGAATTGATGCCAGGATCGTTCACTTCGCCCAACTGCAACACGTCCTCAATCAAGGTGCGTGTCTCCATCGGATACTCAATGTTCATCTGCTGCAACGCAGAGAAATCGCCAGTAGTGAGATAACGGCTTTCAAGACGGTCATAGCGCTGTATCTCTACCAGCGTCGTCTGACTGTCTTCTCCGAATTGTTTCAGCTTCAATTCACATGCTGTCGAAACAAAAACAATTGCCATTATTATTATAATGTATAGTTTTCTCACCTTTTACTATCCTGCTATTAGCGATTTGTTAATTATTATTTGCAAAAATAGTAAAAAAGGTTTTAAAAGCCAAGAAAATCATCTAAAAAAGTTAAACAGCGAAGCCTTTTTCGCTGTTTAACTATAAAATATTCCTAAAAATATGGTTTTATTGCTCGTTTTTCAATTTTTTATATGTATGTATACCGTGAGCATAATACTGCCACAGCAGACTATACGGCTTACGCATCGAGTCGGTCTGGTTCACTCGCAAATTCTGAATAGCCAGACGATCGGAATCAAACTGATGGCGCCATGCCTTGAAGGCTCGTCTGCCACGCAATACGGCTTTGAACTCGCCGATATTGCGATCGAGGATAAGCGACTTGAATGCAGCCACATAGTCGAGCAAGCAACGCACTCGCATCACATGCCGCAACTCGCTTTCGGGCAGGTTCTTATAGAGCATCGTCAGATTGTTGCGAAAGTTGAGGAAAGTCTTCATCGGATTGCCCTTCGGTAGGGTGCCGCCTCCAACATGGAACACATGGCTCTGCGGCACACAATAAATCTTGCGACCCAGATTGCAGAGTCGCCAGCAGAGATCTATCTCCTCGTTATGTGCGAAGAAGCGCCCGTCTAGTCCGTCCACACGCCAATAGTCTGTGCGGCGTATCATCAGACAGGCACCTGTTGCCCACATCACTTTGCACACATCGTCATATTGTCCTTCGTCTTTCTCAACCGATTCGAAAAGTCTGCCGCGACAGAACGGGTAGCCATAACGGTCGATGTAGCCACCACTCGCTCCGGCATATTCGAAGAGCGTGTGGTCGTGCTCGGCAAGTAGCTTGGGCTGGCAAGCTGCAGCTTCAGGATGACTATCCATAAAGCTGACAAGTGTGTCGAGCCAACCTTCTGTCACCTCCACATCGCTGTTGAGCAACACGTAATACTCGTTCTCCACCTGATTTAGAGCCCTATTATAACCTTCTGCAAAGCCATAATTGCGGTCGAGCACGATGGTGCGTACTGTAGGGAACTCCTTCTCAAGAAGCGCAAGCGATGCATCTGTCGACGCATTGTCTGCCACAACGATGTCTGCAACATTCTCCGAGTGCTGCAACACCGACGGAAGGAAACGGCGCAGCATCTGCTCGCCGTTCCAGTTCAATATTACGATTGCTACTTTCTTCATCCTATTTTATTATAATAGTGCAACTTAATTAAAGCAGTTCTACCTGCAATGCCGACTTGTCTCTGTTGAACTCGCCCAATCTTACTCGCAGAATCTGGTTGTCGTACTCCTCCTTGGCAAGTTTAGCCGGCAACTCCACGCGGATATAATTGGCTGTAAAGCCATGCATAGCCTTGCCACGTGTCGCCTTCTCAAAGAGCACTTCCTGTTCGGTGCCGATATAGCGTGCATAGAAATTGATGCGTTTCTGCTCACTAAGATCGAGCAAACGCTTGCTCCGCACCTTCTTCTCTGCGTCATCCACTACGTAAGGTATGCGCAACGCCGCCGTTCCAGGACGTTCGCTGTACGGGAACACGTGCAACTGTGTCACATCTACACCGTCAAGAAACTCGTAGCACTCCTCGAAACACTCAGGAGTTTCGCCTCGACAGCCTACCATAACGTCGACGCCGATGAACGCATCGGGCATCTTCTGCTTTATAAGTTCTATCTTGTGTGCAAAGAGTGCCTTGTCATAGCGACGGTGCATCAGCTTAAGCACTTCATCCGATCCGCTCTGCAACGGCACATGGAAGTGAGGCATGAATGCACGACTCTGCGAACAAAACTCTATGAGTTCGTCACTCAGAAGGTCCGGCTCCATACTGCTTATACGATAGCGCTCAATTCCCTCCACCTTGTCAAGGGCCTTGCACAGGTCGAGGAAACTCTCACCAGTTGTCTTTCCGAAGTCGCCAATGTTCACACCGGTTAGCACAATCTCCTTGCCGCCTTCTCTTGCGGCCTCTTCTGCCTGAGCCACGAGCGAAGCAATGGTGGGGTTACGGGAGTTGCCACGTGCATATGGAATGGTGCAATAGGTGCAGTAGTAGTCGCAGCCGTCCTGTACCTTAAGGAAATAGCGTGTGCGGTTGCCACGAGAGCAAGAAGGTGCGAACGACTTAATCATTTTTGTCTTTACCGAGTGGAACTCATGCAGCGATTCAGCCTTGCCATCCTCATCGCGTTCAGCAGCTGACTCCTTTGAAGTCCATGCGTCACTCAAGAACTGTATGAGATTCGCCTTCTCGTCAGATCCCAGAACGAGGTCTACACCGTCTATCTTGCTCACTGACTCCGATTCCAACTGTGCATAGCATCCTGTAACAACCACGAAGGCACCAGGATTGTTACGTACAAGACGATGGATGGCCTGACGACATTTATGGTCAGCCACTTCGGTTACGGAGCAAGTATTCACCAAACAGATGTCAGCGACCTCGCCTTCTTCAGCAACATGAACACCCAAATCGGCAAGCATCTTGCCGAAAGTAGAGGTTTCAGAGAAGTTCAGCTTGCATCCTAATGTGAAATATGCAGCTTTTTTATCTTGAAAAACAGATGTATTGATCATTATACCTTATTATATAAATTAAGCAGATACAAAGGTAGTGAAAATTCTGTTTTGTACGCACACAAAGAGGCCGAAAATCATCATTTTTAAGCAGATTTCTCAACACTCAAAAACATTAACGTTTGTTTACACTTTGTATCTCATTGATTTTCAATGCGTTTTAAAAGCGTTACAAAAAAGTCAAAAAAAAAACCTAAAAAGTTGTACGTTGTATTGAAAAAATGTATACCTTTGCAATGTTTTAATAAACAAATGATTGTTTTACAGATTTAAAAAGCAAAGAAAATGAAGAAATTAGTTTTGATGTTCGTAGCTATCGCAGCTATCTCTTTCGCATCTTGTGGTAACAAAACAGCTGCTACTGACGCAACTGCAGACACAACAGACACAACTGCAGTTGACACAACTGCTGCTGACACTGTTGCAGCTGACACAACTGTTGCTGAGTAATTATAGCTCGAACAACGAAAAGAGAAAATTAGCCACTGGCCTCAGGCCGGTGGCTTTTTTGTTTATACACTCTACTCTACCTTACATCACAAATCGATATATAACTATTTCTGAACTTTATATGAAAACAACATTATTCGCCGTGACTCTCGCAATGATGTCATTTAGCACAAATGCACAAAAAGCTAATATTAACAATCTACCATCTCAGCATAGCAACTCTACTAACACAACCACAACAATACACTTTACAGCCGAGCCTATCAGCGAAGCGGTTTTCAAGCGTATGCAAGGCAAGTCTTACAAAGCCAACTGCACGATACCACGCACAGAACTTCGATACATCCGAGTTCTGCATTACGGATTTGACGGTAAGGTAAAGTCTGGCGAACTGGTGTGCCATCGAGACATTGCTGCCGACCTCATAGAAATATTCAAGGAGCTATACAAAGCGCGCTACCCCATCGAACGCATACAGCTAATCGACGATTATAACGCTGACGACGAAACTTCTATGCTTCACAACAACACTTCATGCTTCAACTATCGTCGTGTTGCTGGCTCAAAGACGCTTTCTTATCATAGTCGAGGTAAAGCCATCGACATAAACCCGTTATATAATCCTTGCGTAAAGCGCCGCAAGGACGGCAGCAGGACTGTAGAACCGAAAGCGGGACGTGCGTATGCCAATCGCACTAAAACATTCAAGTATAAGATTGATCACAACGATTTGGCATACCAACTCTTTAAGAAGCACGGCTTCACTTGGGGAGGTGACTGGAGATCACTGAAAGACTATCAACACTTTGAAAAGAAATAGCCTGTTAAGCTTTTACTTTTACGAGAGTCTGCAGAAAAATAAAGTAGATGAAAACATCTACCATATCTTCCAGCAGCGGCGCAGCCAATTGGCTTTGAAGTGATTAAAGGCTGGA
>OBSA01000063.1_pt1 | contig 37923 bp, 32 predicted proteins | sample 1501291 | NCBI WGS metagenome assembly OBSA01 (sample SAMEA3360679, study PRJEB22359) | human gut metagenome | biome: ENVO:urban biome; feature: ENVO:human-associated habitat; material: ENVO:feces | place: Bangladesh | collected 2011 | reverse complement strand
GAGGAGGGAGTCGCTATTCATATTATTTGTTGTTTCTTTCTTTCTTTTCTTTTAAGCCTTTCTAAGCCTTTCTAAGCCTTTCTAAGCCTCTTTAAGCCTTCTTAGGCCTTTCTAAGCCTTTCTAAACTTTTGCTAACTAAGCCCTCCCCGACGGGGAGGGTTGGGAGGGGCTTTTTAAAAAGAATCTCACGAGCACGAAGTTCACGGGCACGCAGATACAGAACATCGGGATAGGCGCCCACTGCTTCGGCACGCCTATCCATAGGAACAGATTAAGCGTGAGCATCTGCAGCACATAGTTGACGGCGTGCGAGAAGGCGAAGCCTGCGCCGCGCTTAGCCGACGCCTTCACGCGGAACGTGTAGCGCGTGGACGCCACGAAGTTGAAGGCGAAGCTGATGGCGTAGCCGATGGTCATCGCCAAGGTAGGGTTGAGCCAGCGGATGAGCAGCCAGTAGATGGCGTACTGCAACGCCGTTGCCAGCACACCCACTATGCCAAAGCGTATCACTTCGCCGAGTTTTTGTCTATCTATCATGTCTTTCTTTTTTTTTATATGGATGAGTGTTAACGGATTCTCTGCGCACACAAACTTTCGTTTAATCCGTGGTTAAATACTGCGCACACAAACTTCCGTTTAATTCGTTTAATCCGTGGTTAAATACTGCGCACGCAAACTTCCGTTTAATCCGCTTAATCCGTGGTTAAATATTGCGCAGGCAGGGCTGTTGATTATCCGTAGCGGAGGTCTCCGGCCTCCGCCACAATCAATAACACTAATTATATATTATAATGATTTCATGTGTTTGAGCATTTACGGTTTTTACTCTACAAACTTGGTGCTGTGGAGGCCGGAGACCTCCGCTACGGATAAATCGCATTTCTGTAGTTTTGATGCACCCTCTGTGTATTTGTCATCGTTCTCCGTACGCCGCCCGATCGGATCCCGTCCGCCGTCCGATCGGATTCCGTCCGCCGCCCGATCGGATTGCGTTCGCCGTCCAATCAGATTGCGTCCGCCGTCCAATCGGATTGCGTTCGCCGTCCGATCGGATTGCGTTCGCCGCCCCGCCGAAAAGGTCAAAAAAAGCGTTCTATCTGAACGGCTTGTAATGGGCTTTATCTGCGAAGGCGAGCAGTTCACGGTCGCCCCGGCTGTCGCCGAACGCCTCGATGTGGTAGTCGCAGCGGTGCATCGTGAGTTCGGGCAGCTGCTTGCAGAGTCGCTCTACCTTCTCCGCTCCGTAGCAGTTGTTGGAGAGGAAGCGCCCCGTGAGGCGTCCGTCTTTGTCTGTCTCCACCTGCGTGCCGAGCACACAGAACGCCGACCGGCTCGCGCGCGCCATCTCCGTAAAGAACGGGCGCACCCAGTTGTCGATGCTTGCGCTCACCACACACACGCTCTCGCCCTGGGCGAAGAGCTTCGAGAGCAGCGCCTTCGCCTTCGGTCTTATCAGGCAGGCGTTGTCGTCGGCGAAGCGGCGGCACAGCGCATCGAATGTTTCAGCCTCCATGCCGCGGAAGAACCACGCGAAGATGCGCTGCTTGGCGCGGTAGTTGGGGTATAGCTTCAGCTTCATCAGCACCAGCAGCGGACTGTGCACGAGGAATCCCCAGACGAACCGCCACGTGCCGCAGGCGTAGCGTATGAACACCAGCAGCGTGTCCGCCGTCGTCAGCGTGCCGTCGAAGTCGAATGCGTAGAGTCGTTTCATATTATATAACGTATATCATAAGCAGGAACGTGAGCAGCCAAGCCACCACGACAATCTGAGAGAAGTGGTCGCGCAGGATGATCTTTGTAGGGTCGCCGCTCTTCTGGTCGACCACCGCAATCTGTATGTAGCGCAGCAGACCGATGAGCACGAAGACGAACGTGAGGTAGAGGTAAGGCGTCTGGAAACGCTCCACAACCTCCGGCGAGACACAGTACATGATGTAGCAGACGAGCGTGACGGAGGCGGTGATGGTGATGGCTTGGTTGATGAACGTGAGGTTGTAGCGCACGGTGTTCTTGCGCGGCGCCTCGCCCGTCTCGTTCATGCGCAGCACGTCGTCGCGACGCTTGGCGAACGACATGAAGAGCGTGAGCAGGAAGGTCATGATGACTATCCAGTTGCTCAGCGGCAGCTCGCAGGCGAAGCCTCCGGCGAGGATGCGCAGCACGAAGCCGAACGCCACGATGCACACGTCGAGTATGGCATACTGCTTCAGCTTAGAGCAGTAGGCGAGGTTGAGCACGTAGTAGAACACTATGACAGCCATAACGTTGCTCATCACTTCGGGCGGCAGCGTCAGAGCCACGCCGATGGCGAGCACGAACATCACTATCATAAGCGTGTAGCCCATGCGTATGGACAGCGCACCTGAGGCTATCGGGCGCTGGCACTTCACGGGATGGTTGCGGTCGGCGTCTACGTCCACGATGTCGTTGTAGCAGTAAATGGACGACGCCACGAAACTGTAGGCGAAGAATGTGAGCGTCACGAGTTCTATCGAGTGGAGGTCGAAGAGCTCGCCGCCGAAAAACATCGGGATGAAGACGAAGAAGTTCTTTATCCACTGCTTGGGGCGCGTAAGGCGCAGAATATTCTTTATCATAATGTGTTGAGGTGTTGAGATGGTGAGATGTTGAGATATGTTGTTGAGATGGTGGGGGTGAGGGGGTGAGATGTTGAGATGTTGAGGTGTTGAGGTGTTGAGATGGTGAGATATGTTGTTGAGATGGTGGGGTGTTGACATTACTTTTTGCTGAAGATATTCAGCGCGAAGCTCGTGGTCTGATGCAGCACCCACGCTACGGGCAGCGTGATGGCTACGGTGGCGGCGAACGTTCCCCAATAGCCCAGGCCCATCGGCTGTATGTATACGAGCACGAAGTGGATGTGTATGAGGTAAGCCTCAAGGCTCAGCATGCCTACCAAGCGGAACGCGCGGTTCACCCACTCGGGCGTGCGGCGGAAGATGCGGTTCATCACCAGTATGGAGCACACCGTGAACGGTATGTAGAGCATTCGCTCAACGAAGAGCGGGAAGTGTCCGTGGCGCACCTGCTCAAGATATAGGCACGTGCCGAACGTCATGAGGAACGTAACGAGCAACAGCCACACCGCATCGGGCGGCAACTGCTTGCGCGAGCGAACCATCTCGCCCATATTGATGCCGATGAAGAAGATAGGCACGCGACTCCAGAATATCTCCAGGTGACCCACGGCGGCATGTATCGGCAGCACCCACTGCACCATTACGCACCATACCACCATCAGCATTGGCAGCCAACGATAGGTAGGGTAGCGCTCGATGAGGCGCATATACCACGGCGCAACGAGGTAGAGCACCATGATGGCGGGCACGTACCAGAACGTTAGCTCGTCGTGCAGCCAGAAGTCCCAGTTGATGGTGATGTCGCCGATGAGGTCGACGATGTCCTTCGAGAAACGGCGCGCTCCGAGATAGTCGCGCAGGTAGAACGCCGTGGAGCAGATGAGCCATGTAGGCAGGATGCGGATGAGTCGGCGGCGGTAGAAATGGCTCACCGACGGCGTCTTTGTCCATGCGAACCACAGGCCCACACCACTAAGGAAGAGGAAGATGTCAACCCCCACGTTGCCGCAGCGGCGCAGTCCGTAGAACGGGTCGCCGCGGTCGAGCGCCACATGGAACAGAATGACGAAGAGCATTGCGGCTCCCATCTGTTCGGCGCGGAATCGCGATATGTTTCCTAACTCAATGCTTGGTATCTTCATTGCGTAGCTTGAAATTATGGTAGAACCATGCCAATGCTATCGACGCCACGATGTACAGCAGCAGACCAGTGTACACATCGCCGTGGCGAGAGATTGGTATGAATATTTTTCTTGTGAGCGGATGCAGCACGAAGAGTGCGGCAGAGATGGTGCCTACCCACGCTATCCACTCGTTCACGGTCTTAGGCAGCAACTTTACGATGCCGATTGAGGCGGTGCACACGAAGAGCGGCGCCCACAGCCATGTTTGGAAGTTGAAGCTGAAGAAGAACACTGCTACGACGGATATCACCATGAGCGTCATGCGCACGCCGTGTGTCAGTTGCTTGCCGTGGCGAGCGTAGAGCAGTCCGGCGCAGAACGGCAGCACGCCGCCCATGAAGTTGTAGCGCACGCGGTTGAGCGTGTCGCCCTCTGGGTCGCAGAACGCCTGCATCGCCCAGCACACCGCAATGAGCAGCAGGGCGTAGATGTCGCCCTTGCGCCAAAGCAGCAGGCGGTAGACTATATAGAGCTGCATCATCAGTCCGAAGAACCAGTAGGGGCCAGGCCATATCACATGGTCGGGGTCGGGCATCATGTTGTTGAACATGAACATCTGTCCGAGTATGTCCATGACGTGATACTTGTGCGCCCCGGGTGTGATGGCGTCAACCATCGTGAACGCCACGAAGCCCACTATCATCATCTTGAACAGCTTAACGTAGTGATGCTTCAGGAACGGCACCACGTTGGTCTGCTTCGGCGAGAGCGCGCCGCGCTTCTCGTACTTCATGACGAGTCCGTAGGCGGAGAGGAAGAGGAAAACCGGCACACCGTAATGGCCGAAGAACGACAATAGATGGATGGGCAGGTTGAGGTCGGGGTGTGCGAGCGCCTGCATCAGATCGCTTGCCTTCGACATGGTGAAGGTGTACTCGTTTTCCTTTACGGCGAAACCGAGCCAGTGACAGTAGTTGTGCAGGAAGATGCCTATTATGGCGAGTCCGCGCATGGCGGAACATTCTGTGCGGGTAAGCATTATTTATTCTTCAATTCAAAGTTTGTCGTAATCCGTAGTTTTCTTTAGTATTCTCGGACGATTCTCGTCGTACTCGGGCGACAGCAGGTTGAGCTGTTCCTTGTAGTCGCGGGCGTGGATGCCGCCGAGATAGAGCAGCATGTGCGCAAGAGCGTCGGTCATGAAGCGTCGGTTGCGCGCGTTCACTACCTGGCGGAACACCTCAGGACGCTTCTTTATATACTTGCGTGAGCACCATATCCACATCGGAATGTCGAACTCGGCGTGCGCCAGTCGAGCATCAATCTTCGCCGAGTGCATTCGGCAGAAGAAGTGCATGTCGCCCTCGTAGCACTCCTCGCCATGATCGGGCACGTAGATAACTATAGCGTCCTCGTTCTCGAACTTCTTCACTATCTCTGTCACCACCGAGTCGTTGTACAGAATAGCGTTGTCGTAGTCGGCAAGCGTCTGACGCTCGCGGGCGTTCAGATTGGGCTTCAGTTCCTTATAGTCGTCGCCGCGGAAGAGCTTGCGCTCCTTCGGCGAACGCTGGCGATACTGCACGTGCTGGCCCAGCAGATGGAATATTATGAGGTTGTGGTCGGTGTTCTGTCCCTGCAACTCGTCGTAGTCTTTCAGCAGGTCCTCGTCGTAGCGGTGCAGCTGCGTGTTGCGCGTGTCGAACTGCGCCGCGCTCAGCTTCGGGTTGTTCAGGAAGAAGCCGCCACTGAAGTCGTACACCGCCTCTTTAGCCTTCGGCAGGAACTGGTTGGTGATGAACGTTACGTGGTAGCCCGCTTTGCGGAACAGTTCGGGGAAGAGCGGATAGTCGCACCATTCGCCCTTGTCGCCCACGCTGTACATCGAGAAAAGCAGCTTGAAGACGAAGCTCGTGAGGTTCCACGGTGACACTACGTCGGTGTACTTCACCAGTCGGCCCTGACGCTCGAGCTTCTGCTGACGCGGTGTGGTGGGCATCGTGTAGCCGTACTGCGAAGAGTGGTGGCGGTTGTAGCTCTCGCCTATGATGAGCACGATGTTAGGCGAGCGGAACGAGCAGGAGTCTACCTGCACTTTGCTTGCCGTGTGTACAAGTCGGTCGATCTGTTTCGCCGTGAGCGTGTTGGCGTATATGCTGAACACGAGTCGGTATATCGGTTGGTAGAGTACGGCGTGGTCTTTCTCGGTGAGGGTGTGCTCAACTTCGCCGATTGTGGTGCCCGACATCAGTTTGTGCGTGGCTGCCTTGTTATGCGCACTCGCGCAAACCGACCATACGAGTAGCGCAAGCACAGCGGTACCTATCATGGGGCGTGCACGGCGCAGCAGTTCGCAGGTACGCAGCCATATCGACTTGATTAGTTCGCGCCAGCGGCGTGGAATGAAGTGGGGGAAGCGCAGTTGCAATGCGCTGATGATATGCACGAACATGAGCAGCAACACCCATCCCACGTTACTCAGCAATACATCCGGCGACACGCATGAGCGCAGGAACTCGCCCGACTCGCGCGAGTCGGTCTCGCCTACAAGCTGCAGCATGGTAGGCGTTAGCGTCGACTGGAACTTCACGAAGCAGTAGACGTCAACCACTGCCGTGGCGTAGAGTGCGAAGTAGAAGAATCCGCGCACCCATATCATCACCTTGCGTGGCAGCACGGTGAGAATCAGCGAGAGCACGTACACGTCGAGGAACAGTTCGAGGTAGAGGTTGTCGTAGAGATGTGCTCCGCGTGCGTCGGGCAGCGTTGCCCACGCTGTTATGCAGCCGAGCATATACATGAACACGGCGAACGCACAATTGCGGTGCAGCGGCTCAGCCACAGCAGCGAGCACCTTACCAATAGTTTTCAAATATTTCATCTATATCTTCTGTTGTATAGTTTTCAACCTTTTATGTATAGTTTTCAACCTATTAAAATAATATAACGCAAATTTACACATCTTTTCTGATATATTAATTGATTGTCTTTAAAAAATATCGGTGTACGTTAAAACTTACCCACACAGATATACGAAAAAAGGGCACTCCCTTTCGGGAATGCCCTATATCTTGCAATTAAGTCATTGCTTTATTTTGCAATCATTTCTCTGCTTCATAGCATAGAATCAGTTGCTTCTTAAGCCGTCTGATTAGTCAGCGAGCTTAACAGTAGCGCGGCGGTTGTAAGAAACCGGTGAGAGGTCGTTAACACCACCCTTGCCCTCTGTTGTGATCTGGTCGCGGCTAACACCCATCTTAACGAGCTCGTTAGCAACTGTCTCAGCACGACGCTCAGAAAGCTTCTGGTTGTAAGGAGCAGAACCAGTAGCGCTGTCTGCATAGCCAGTAACTACGAGGTTAGAGTTGTTCTCCTTAGCGTACTCAGCGAGGTTCTTAACATTTACGAGATCCTTGCGAGAAGCGATGTTGTACTTGTTGAGGTTGAAGAATACAGACATCGGAGCGTTGTAGTAAGCCTTAACGTCGTTAGCATTCTGCTCATCCTTCTTTGCAGCGAGGAGGCTCTTCAGACGTGCGTTCTCAGCGTTAGCATCGTTGAGCTGTGCGTTGAGTGCGTCGATCTGTGACTGAGAGAGTGCCTTGATAGCGTCTACGTCCGGAGTCTTGTTCCATGTAGACTTGCCGAGGTTGAACTGAAGACCGAGCTCTGCGTAGAGCTTGTTGTCGTGTGTATCCCAAATGCGGTCGTCCGACGCATCGTTGAGAACACCGTCGAAGTCGTTCTCAGCCCAGTTCCAACCAAGCTCGAAGTAGAGACCTACGTGCTTGCTCAGACGGAATGTATTGAGGATACCTGCAGAGAGGTTCATTGCGTAGCGGTTGTAGTCGCAAGTACGGTTGATACCAGCACCTACGAAAGGAACGAAGTTCCAAACGCGTGTCTCGTTGTAACCATAGATCATGTTGCTAAGGTTGAAGAGAATGTTCTCGTTGAGTGTCCAGTGGTCGTTGCTGTGCTTGTGCTCGTCGATTACTGTGCGGCCCCAAACGCCAGAGAACTTAGTGCGAAGACCAAGACCCGGTGTGAACCACTTACCTACAGCAACTGAGAAGCCCGGAGTTGCACGGAACTTCTTGAACGGGCTGCGATCGAGGCCCTGACCATGCTCCTGGTTTGAATAGAATGCGTTCCAGTCTGCACCAGCCTGAATAAACCAATTACTCCAGAATGAATTTGTAGCAACGCTGTGCTTGAGTGTAGGATCAGCAGTTGTCTCCTGAGCCATTGCACCCATTGATAAGCCACACATTGCCAAAGCAATTAATAACTTTTTCATAGCTTTTATATTTAACAATCAATTAATATTCGTTGTAATTGTAAGTACTTTTGCCTATATTAGTTGTGCAAAGTTAATAAAAAAACAATTAGTAATACTGCTTTTTTTGAAAAAAACGTTCTAATACCTTAATTTTTATTGATTTATGTATGCATTATACTCCAAAAAGCTGTTCCAAGTCGGTCTGGCGTAGCATTGTGAGTATCTTTTTGCCGTCTGGAGTGTAGCTGAAATTGGAGCAAGCGAATAGGCTATTGACGATATTTTCCATCTCTGCGTTGGTGAGCACCTGACCGTATGTGACGGCTGCGTTGCGTGCCAGTTCGAGAGCGATGGAGTGGTTGATGTCGTCGATGGCGGATGTTGTCTTTTCGCGAGCCGACGCCACGAGGTCCTGCACAAGAGCCACGTAGTCGAGTCCGTCGAGTCCGCTCGGCACAGCCGTTATCGTGTAGTCGCCTTCTTCGTTCGGAGTGAGTTCGAAGCCGATGTTCTGCAGCTCGGGCATCACTGCCTCCACCACAACCTTGTCAGACGCCGAGAAGTGAATGGTGTCGGGGAAGAGCGGTTTCTGCGAACTTGGACGGCGCTTCTGCATCTGCTCGATGTAGCCTTCGTAGAGAATGCGAGTGTGGGCACGGTACTGGTCGATAATCATCAGACCCGACTTTACGGATGTCATGATATAGCGACCCTTGTACTGATAGTGAGTGGGCGACTTCTCTTCGAGCGGCGACGGCTCGGTTGAGGCTGACAGCATGTCTGTGTCTGCCGAAAGTGCGTTGAATTCCGCTGACTCTGCATTAAGGCCGTCCGGCTTTGAAAAACCTTTCGAGAGAACGATGCTGTTGTCGGCGAATGGTTTGTTTGCGATGTTAGAACGCGACTGTATTACGCCACCCGTATCGTTGCCGAAGAGCGACGGCGCTGACTGCTGGCGCGAGTGTGCCGAGCTGAGGCCTTCGTAGAGCTGCTCCCAATTGTCGGGTGCTGCGGAAGAGCGTTGCGCAGACGATTCGTTGAACGGGTTGTACGCAGGATTGTATTGCACTTTCGGTGCACTGATGTCTGCCTGCGGCATTGCGCCGAGTGCCGGAATGTCGGGCTGTCCTTCGGTGTCGAACTCTATCGCCGTCACATCGTTGAACATACCCACGGCGTCGCGCACGGCTGCTGTGAGAATCTGCCACACCGTCTGCTCGTTCTCGAATTTAATCTCGGTCTTCGTGGGGTGGATGTTCACGTCGATGTCCGTCGGGTTGACTGTGAAGTATATAAAATAAGGTATCTGTTCGCCTTCGGGCACGAGTCGTTCGTAGGCGGTCATGATGGCTTTGTGGAAGTAGGGGTGCTTCATGTAGCGTCCGTTGACGAAGAAGAACTGGCGTGCGCCCTTCTTTCTTGCCGACTCGGGCTTGCCTACGAATCCGCTTATCTTGCACATCGTGGTGTCGATGTCTATCGGCAGCAGGTGCTGGTTTATCTTCTTTCCAATTACGTCGACGATGCGCTGGCGCAATCCGCCTGCCTTCAGGTTGTAAAGCTCGGTCTGGTTGTTGTAGAGCGTGAAGGCAACGTCGGGGTAGACGAGTGCGATGCGCTCGAATGCGGTGACGATATTGTTGAGTTCGGTGGTGTTCGACTTGAGGAACTTGCGGCGTACGGGGACGTTGTAGAAGAGGTTGCTGATGGTGAAGTTGCAACCTACGGGGCACTGCACGGGTTCTTGCGACACGAAGCGCGAACCGGCGATGGTGAGTGCCGTGCCGAGGTCGTCGTCAGGTCGTCGCGTGCGCAGTTCCACTTGAGCTACGGCGGCGATAGACGCGAGCGCCTCGCCGCGGAAGCCCATCGTGTGCAGATTGAAGAGGTCGTCGGCTTGGCGTATCTTCGACGTGGCGTGACGTTCGAACGAAAGGCGTGCGTCGGTCTCCGACATGCCCTTGCCGTTGTCGGTCACTTGTATCGACGTGCGGCCGGAGTCGACGCATACAACGTTGATGAGTGTGGCGCCGGCGTCGATGGAGTTCTCCACCAGCTCCTTTATCACGCTTGCGGGGCGTTGTATCACCTCGCCTGCGGCTATCTGGTTTGCCACTGAATCGGGCAGAAGTTGTATAATATCGTTCATGTCGTTAGTTGTTCTCTTAGGGTGTGTCTTTTAATATATGTGGCTCGGCTACATCGCTATCAGTAGTATGATGGCTATGAGCAGGAAACCTATCATTACAAGCAGTCCCAGCAGTCGCACTTGTCCGTTCTGACGGCGACGCGACGGCGGTTCGGCTTCTCTTATCGAACGCTCTGCGAGTTCTTCGGGCGGTACGCCACGGCGCAGATTGTTGAGAAGGTCGCGTTGCTCGTTGCTGAAGCGGAATGTATGGTGGAAGCCGCGGGGGCGGCGGTTGAAGAAGTACATTGTGAATGTTGAATGTTGAGTGTTGAATGTTGAGTGTTGAATGTTGTGGTGTTGTGAATGTTGAGATGGTGAGGTGTTGTGGTGTTGAGATGTTGAGATATGTCGTTTCGGCTTTTACGCCTATACTTGCTCTTTGCCGTAGCGGAGGCCTCTGGCCTCCGCTACGGCAAACAAGTCTTATTATGCAGCAAAGTCGAGCAGATAATAGCTATTCCAACCTCTGCAGCGGCGCTTCGATTCGCAGCATCTCCTTCAGTTCGGTGCCAGCCGCCTTGCCTCGCCAGTTGAACACATCGTACTTGTCCTTCGGTCTTATCTCCTCGAACCATGCGAACTCCGGCAGCTTGTACTTCTCTGGTGGAATCTGCGTGATAGGATACATCGTTCCTACAGCCTTCGACGCCCATATCTTCTGCAATTTGCGTTCTGCCGACATGTACATGCGTAGCGTGTCGGTCTCCATATAGTTGAGCTCTGAGAGCAGCGAGTCCTTTTGGTCGGCGTTGTAGTAGAGCGACTTCACGTTGCCCGTTGCCTCGGCGCGTCGTATCGCTCCGTCGGTGAAGAACGCGTCCATGCGTTTCGATGAAATCTGGTTGAAGTGGTTCTTCTCGTCGCACTTCTCCACAGACAGCGCCTGACCAACAATCTCAGCCTTGCGCACCGTCGAGTCGTTCATGTATACATGTATCACCTCGCCGAGCAACTGTCTGCCGAGGTTCCACACTATCGGGTCACGGTACATCGTCATGCACGAGTCTTGCGAGCTGAACACGAGCGAGTCGCACACAGCCTGCACGTCGTCGCGGTAGGCACGCACATGGTTGAAGGCGTGCACCTTGCGGTAAACCGAGTCGGTCTCGATGTTGAAAGTGTAGAGCTTCAGCGAGTCGGCATGCACGTAGAGTGTGTCCTTCTGCGAGTAGTCGAGCATCAGCGCGCGCTTAGTAGCGTAACCGTAGCCCGTCGTCTCGTTGTAGAAAAGGTGGTCGCAGCGCAGTTCGTTCTTGTTCTCCGTGTCGGTGTATATCACGTTGCCGAATCCTTCGTTCTGCTTCAGCTTGTCGTTGTGGAAGAGCGAGTCGCCGGTGATGGTTTTCTTGCCGTCCACGATGGTGGAGCGTCCGAACAGTTGCGACATATTCGTCTTGCTGTTGGTGTAGGCGTCGGTAGTGTTGATTACGGTGCTCTTCGACTTTATTGTAGACGGACCCGTAACGTGAGCGATGCGGGTCCGTGTGTCGTAGTGGAGTGAGTCGGTGTTGATGATGTTCTCGCCGCTGCGCATGTGTACGTCGTAGAAGAACGCCGCCTTGCGTGTCGCGGTGTTGTACTCGCCCCAGTCGCTCACCAGCTCGTCCTTGCCGTCGATGAGCTTGCCGCCCTCGAAGAAGTAGGCATTGTCGTACAGACGGTCGTAGTCGAGCGAGTCGGTGTAGAGCGTCTGCGTGCGATGCTTAAGCACCACGTTGCGGCGTGCGTGCATCATCTGCTCCGCACCTATATAGTCGGCATAATCGCACTTGAGTGAGAGCGTATCGCCCTGCTTGAAGTGCACGTGTCCGAACGCCTTCACCGAGTTAGCCTCCTGGAAGAAGTAGGCGCTGTCGCACCACAGCTGTGATCCGGCATGCGTGAAGTGTACCTTTCCGCGCAGAATCTGTGCGTCGGGCACCGCGCCGTACATGTCGTAGGCGAGCTCGTCGGAGTGAACGAGATACACGCGTTCGTCGGTCCTTGGTCGCTTCCTCTTGCCCTTCGGCGCCGCAGAAGCCCATATCAGGCAGAAGCCAAAAAGGCATAGAACTGCTGCGAGAGCGGTTCTATGCCAGTTGTTCGTTATTGGGGATTGTCTTTTCTTCATTATTATTCTAAGCCTTTCTAAGCCTTTTAGGCGTTCTTAAGCCTTCCTGAGAGCCTTATTTAACCCAGCCTTCGTACTCGTACTTATAGTTCTTGTAGCGGTCCTGCATACGCACATAGGTGGTCTTTATCTTCTTCACAACCCAATTGTGCAGGAACTCGGTGCGCTGCTTCTGAAGCACTACGTTCTTCAGCACCTGGAAGTCTTCGTTGATAGTAGCGCGGTGAGCCGGTATGCGGTTCTTCAGCTTCACGATAGCCACAACGTTCTTGCCCTTCTCGTTCACCATCGTGAACGCGTCAGACACGTCGCCGACCTCCATGTTCTCCACTTTGCGAGCCACCTCTGTCGGCAGGTCCTTCATCTGGAACTTCGATGTGCGGCCATCCTCGCTGTTGAACGACATGAGACCGTGGTTGTTGCGTGTGTCCTTGTCGTCAGACATGTATGTAGCAGCCTCCTCGAACGCGAGCTTGTTGGCGCGTATGTCGGTAGCGAGCGAGTCGAGCTTCACGCGCATTGAGTCGGTAGCCTCTGCCGATACACGCGGGATGCGCAGGATATGGCGCACCTTGATCTTGTCGCCGCGCTTGTCGATAAGCTGTATGATGTGGAAACCATACTCCGACTCAACTATCTTCGACACGCGCTTCGGGTCGGTGAGGTTGAACGCAACCGCAGCGAAGGCAGGGTCGAGCATACCGCGACCAACGTAATCCATCTCGCCGCCCTGACGTGCAGAGCCTGGGTCTTCGGAGTAGAGGCGTGCGAGCGTTCCGAAAGAAGTCTCGCCGCTTGTGATGCGGTCGGTATATTCGCGCAGCTCGTTCTTCACGTGGTTGATTTCCTCCTGCGAAATCTTCGGTTGCTTTGTGATTATCTCTACCTCAACCTGCGTCGGAACGAGCGGAATGCTGTCCTCTGGCAAGTTGTTGAAGTATTTGCGCACGTCAGCCGGCGTAACGGCGATGTCGCTCACGAGTTTCTCGCGCATCTGCTGTATGAGCTGGTTGTTGCGGAAGTCGTCGTGCAGCTGTTGGCGCATCTGCGTAACGGTCATCTTCTTGTATTCCTCCAGCTTCTCCTTAGAACCAGCCTGCTGTATCCAGCGGTTTATCTGCATCTCTATGTTCTGCGAAATCTCAGCCTCAGTAACGTTGATTGAGTCGATTTCAGCCTGATGGAGGAACAGCTTCTGCACAGCGATCTGCTCAGGAATGATATAGTCGGGGTCGCCGTTCCATGTCATACCCTCCATCTCGCCCTGGAGTTTCATCATTTCCACGTCCGATTTGAGGATGGGCTGGTCGCCTACCACCCATATCACTTCGTCTACGATGCTGTGCTCTGGCACGCGCTCCTCGGTCTTGAGTGTGTCCTGCTTAAGCTCAGTGTCCGAACCGGCATAGCTGCCTGCGTTCGCACCGATGCCCACGAGCAGAGCCGCAGCGGCGAAAGTCGCCATTATAATGTTGCGTTGTTTTCTCATGTATATGTATATATTATAATATGTATAGTGTGTAGAGGGAGCGCCAGCACCCTCCTACGATTAGTGCTTGTTAACGGTGCTGAGCACATCCTTGTTCACTACGACCGTGTAGCGCTTGCGCAGAGCTTCAATCCACGCTTTCTCGAGCTGCTCCTGATAGTCGGCAACAACCAGTTCGCGCACGTCGTTGTATGTCTTCGGAGCCTTCAGCTTCTCGCCGTATGTAGCCGAGATGGGGAAGTCTTTCACGTCAGCCACAGTAGTGTCCTTAGCGAACACCACCTTGTCGATGAGCGCGTTGTCGCCCTCGCGGAAGATGCCCTTTACGACCTTGATGCGTATTGTAGAGTCGTTGAACTCCTTGCGCAGACGCTCAGCCCATTTTTCGAACGGAATGTTCTTCAGCGACTTCTTCACAGCCTCTACGTCGCCCTCCTGCTTCACCCAGTAGGCGATGCCCTTGAAGCGCGGATGTTCCCACTTGTAGCGCTTGCGATTCTTCTTGAAGTAAGCTGCGAGACCCTCCTCGTCCTTCGCTGCCTTGTCCCACACCGTGCGGTTAGAGATTTCGTAGAGCAGCAGTCCGTCGTGATACTCGCGGATGAGGTTCTTCAGTGCAGGGTCGGCAGCCGTCATTTCGTCGGCGCGACGGTTGAGGATGTCCTCCGGTGTGCACTGCGGAACGGAGTGCTTTGCTATAGAGTCGATGTTCTGCGAGATGATTCGCTCTCGCAGTCCGCGGCTTTCTATGAAGCGGTGTATGTCGGCGCGAACCGTATCGTAGGGGAAGAAGTTCTGCTTTGCCTCGACCTTAATGATGTGATAGCCGAACGGTGAGAGGATTGGCTTTGATATCTCGCCCGGCTTCATTGCGAAGATGGCGTCCTCAAACTCCTTCACCATGTATCCGCGCTGCACCCAAGAGAGGTCGCCGCCACGGCGTGCCGAACCCTTGTCGTCTGAGCAGCGCTGTGCAAGCTCGGCGAAGTCGGCACCCTTGATGAGCGCGTTGTATATTGAGTCGGCACGTACGAGCGCTGAGTCGCTCTGTGCCTTCGTTGCGTTCTGCTTCAGTGAGACGAGTATGTGGCGCGGGCGAACCAGTCCGCCGTTCCCGTCGATGCGTTTGCGTGTGTCTTCGTAGATGGTGCGTGCCTCGCGCTCTACGTCGTTGTCGTTGATGAAAGAAGGGCGTATCTGCTGGTCGCGGTACATGCGGAACTCGTCGCGGAAAGCCTTTGTGGTGTCGATGCCAGCTTCTTCAGCTGCCATCACCTTCAGTTTGTAGTTCACAAACAGGTCGATGTATTCGTTCACGCTCTTCTTGTCGACAACGGTTTCAGAGTTGTTCTTGTTGTATGAGTACTCGAACTCCGAGCGCGGCACAGCCTTTCCGTTTATAGTCATGATAGTTGGGTCGGCTGTCTGTGCCGATGCTGTGGTTGCTGCCACGAGCAGTGCTACCAACAATGATTTTACCTTCATTTTTTCTTTTGGTGTTTGTTTATTGGGGCTTTCTCCCCACGTTTCTTGTATATTTGAATTGGCTTGAAAACCCAATAACAACACGGCTGGAGATGCTTTCGCACCTCAAGCCGTGTGGTTGTTGGGCTTTCTTTCAGTGTTCAATATTTATTACTGTGGGCGCGAGTAGTTCGGAGCCTCACTTGTAATTGTGATGTCGTGTGGGTGGCTCTCGAGCACACCTGCGTTTGTGATGCGTGTGAACTTAGCGTTGTGCATAGCCTCGATAGTGCCAGCACCGCAGTAGCCCATACCTGAGCGCAGACCGCCGATGAGCTGGTAGATCACCTCCTGCACGGTTCCCTTGTAAGGTACGCGTCCGGCGATGCCTTCCGGCACGAGCTTCTTCACGTCCTTTGTGCCAGCCTGGAAGTAGCGGTCCTTAGAGCCGTTCTCCATTGCCTCAAGCGAACCCATGCCGCGATAGCTCTTGAACTTACGTCCGTTGAAGATGATTGTGTCGCCGGGGCTCTCCTCTGTGCCTGCAACGAGCGAACCGATCATCACTGAGCTGCCGCCTGCTGCGATAGCCTTCACGACGTCGCCAGAGTAGCGCAGACCGCCGTCGGCGATCAATGGAACGCCAGTGCCCTGGAGTGCAGAGTAAACGTCGTAAACTGCAGAGAGCTGCGGAACACCTACACCTGCTACGACGCGGGTTGTACAGATTGAACCCGGGCCGATACCTACCTTAACGGCGTCGGCACCATTCTCAACGAGCATTCTTGCAGCCTCGCCGGTAGCCACGTTGCCTACAACGATGTCTACGTTCGGGAACGAAGCCTTTGCCTCGCGCAGCTTCTCGATAACGTACTTAGAGTGGCCGTGAGCGGTGTCGATAACGATAGCGTCGGCGCCAGCCTCTACGAGAGCGCTCATGCGGTCGAGTGTGTCAACTGTTACGCCCACACCTGCTGCTACGCGCAGACGACCCTTCTCGTCCTTGCAAGCCATCGGCTTGTCCTTAGCCTTGGTGATGTCCTTGTATGTGATAAGACCTACGAGGTGGTTCTCGCTGTCTACAACCGGCAACTTCTCAATCTTGTTCGACTGGAGGATGTCAGCGGCTGCTGCGAGGTCGGTCTTGATGTGTGTAGTCACGAGGTTCTCGTGTGTCATCACGTCGTCGATGAGTTTGTCGAGATGACGCTCAAAGCGAAGGTCGCGGTTTGTAACGATGCCTACGAGGTGGCTCTCTTCGTCTACTACCGGTATACCACCGATGTGATACTCCGCCATCATATCCAAGGCGTCCTTAACGGTCTTGCCACGGCGAATTGTCACCGGATCGTAGATCATGCCGTTCTCGGCACGCTTTACGATGGCTACCTGACGCGCCTGGTCTTCGATAGACATGTTCTTGTGAATAACACCGATGCCGCCTTCGCGTGCGATGGCAATAGCCATAGCCGACTCCGTTACGGTGTCCATGGCTGCTGTGACAAAGGGCACATTCAAGCAGATGTTACGCGAGAACTTGGTTTTCAACTCTACCGTCTTGGGCAGTACCTCTGAATAAGCGGGAATAAGGAGGACGTCATCGTATGTGAGTCCGTCCATTACAATTTTATCAGCAACAAATGATGACATATAACTTAAAAAATTTATTGCGTGCAAATTTAGCAATAAAAATCCATACGTGAAAAATTAAACACGATTTATTTTCTGTGTTAATGCTAATTAACGGAATTTGAGCGGAGTTGTGTTGGTTAGGGGTGTGGTTAGTTAGGGGGTGCAGTTGTCTCAACTGCACCAACCAAATTGAAATACTATCAAATATATTTGGTGCAGTTGAGACAACTGCACCCCCTGAAAGCACCCCCTGAAAGCTCCCCTAACAGTGTTAGTTGGCTTGTTCTGAAAGGAACTTGATGCGCACGAGGCGTATTTCGTTTTCTTCGTAGTCGCCGAGTTCGTCGAGTGCGGTGTCGATATCGTCGGTGTCCGATTCGCGGAAATACTCGTAGATATCGTCAATCTGGTCTTCGTCCATTACGTCTTCGAGGAAGTAGTCGATGTTGAGTTTTGTTCCGCTGTAGACGATGGCATCAAGGTCGTTGAGAAGGTCCTCGAAGTCGAGTCCGAGTGCCGAGGCGATGTCGTCGAGCGGCATGCGGCGGTCGAGATACTGTATTATCTTCACCTTCTTCATCGAGTCCTTCGCCACGGTGCGTACGAACAACTCCTCGGGGCGTTCTATCTCGTTGTCCTTGCAGTACTGGCTGATAAGCTCGCAGAACGGCTTGCCGTAGCGGTTCGCCTTGCCCACGCCGATGCCCTGAATGTTGCGCAGTTCCTCAATCTTCACGGGGTACATTGTAGCCATCTGTTCGAGCGATACGTCCTGGAATATGACGTATGCCGGCAGGTTCTGCTTGCGTGCCGTTTTCTTTCTGAGGTCAACGAGCATGTTGTAGAGCGTAGGGTCGAGCGCCGAAGCTGTTGCCTCGCTGCCTTCGTCCTCTGTGTCGGAGAAGTCGGTGTCCTCTACGTATGTGAACGGTGTAGGGTTCTTCACGTAGCGTTTGCCCGCCGCCGTCACCTTCAGCAGTCCGTAGCTCTCTATGTCCTTATGAATGTAGCCCGCAATCATTCCCTGACGAATCACGGGGTTCCATATCTTCGCCGGCATGTCCTCGCCTGCACCGAAGTCTTCGAGCTGTTCGTGGTGATGGCTCACGATGTCGTCGGTTGCGCGTCCCTTCACGAAGTCGACGATATAGTCCTGGCGGAACGCCTCCTTCACGGCGATGATAGCCTTCAGCACTATCAGCAGCGCCTCCTTGCCGTCGCGCTGCACCTTCGGATGCAGACAGTTGTCGCAGTTGCCACAATTCTCGTGCGGATATTCCTCGCCGAAGTAGTGCAGCAGCACCTTGCGTCTGCACACCGATGTCTCGGCGTATGCGGCAGTCTCCTGCAGCAGCTGCTTGCCTATGTCCTGCTCAGCCACGGGCTTGCCCTCCATGAACTTCTCCAGCTTCTGCAAGTCTTTGTAAGCATAGAATGCTATGCATATTCCCTCGCCGCCGTCGCGTCCTGCGCGACCCGTTTCCTGATAATATCCCTCAAGACTCTTCGGTATGTCGTAGTGTATGACGAAGCGCACGTCGGGTTTGTCGATGCCCATGCCGAAGGCTATGGTAGCCACGATGACGTCGATGCGCTCCATGAGGAAGTCGTCCTGCGTCTGCGAGCGTGTAGCCGAGTCGAGACCGGCGTGATAAGCCGCCGCCTTTATGTCGTTGGCTTTCAGCACGGCAGCCAGTTCCTCCACCTTCTTGCGCGAGATGCAGTAGATGATGCCGCTCTTGCCAGGGTGTTGTTTGATGAATTTAATGATCTGCTTGTCGATGTCGTTCGTCTTCTGTCTCACCTCATAATAAAGGTTAGCGCGGTTGAACGAGCTCTTGAACTCCTTCGCGTCGGCTATGCCCAGACTCTTCTTTATGTCCATGCGCACCTTGTCGGTGGCTGTAGCCGTGAGCGCTATGACCGGTGCTGCGCCAATCTTGTTTATCGTAGGGCGTATGTTGCGGTATTCGGGGCGGAAGTCGTGACCCCACTCCGATATGCAGTGCGCCTCGTCGATGGCGTAGAACGAAATCTTGAACGAACGGAAGAACTCCAGGTTGTCCTCTTTGTTGAGCGACTCCGGCGCCACATAAAGCAGTTTTGTGCGGCCCTCGTGCACATCCTTGTACACCTGATTGATGGCAGCGCGGTTGAGCGACGAGTTCAGATAGTGAGCCACGCCGGTTTCCTCGCTGAGTCCGTTCACTACATCCACTTGGTTCTTCATCAGTGCGATGAGCGGCGACACCACGATTGCCGTGCCTTCCATGATGAGCGACGGCAGCTGGTAGCACAAGCTCTTGCCTCCGCCCGTAGGCATGAGCACGAATGTGTCATTGCCTTCAAGCAGATTGCGTATTATTGCTTCTTGGTCGCCCTTGAAAGAGTCGAACCCGAAGTGGTGTTTCAGTTGTTCGTTGAGGTTGATTGTCCCAGTCATAGTAAAAAGATTTGTCTAAGTGTATCTCGAAGCCACTACTGGAGATTTGCCTTCTCCAGCTGTGCCTTTGCGTACTCCAGTGTTACGGTGAAGCTGTCGATGTTCTTGGTCGGAGCCTCGAACATAGCGTCCATCACGATCGACTCTACGATAGAGCGCAGTCCGCGTGCGCCGAGCTTGTACTCCACAGCCTTGTCTACGATGAAGTCGTATGTCTCGGATGCGAACTCGAGCTTGATGCCGTCCATCTCGAAGAGCTTGGTGTACTGCTTTATGATAGAGTTCTTCGGCTCTACGAGGATGCGTCGCAGCGCTTCGCGGTCGAGCGGGTTGAGGTATGTGAGCACCGGCAGACGGCCGATAATCTCGGGTATCAAGCCGAACGACTTCAAGTCCTGCGGCAGGATATACTTCATGAGGTTGCCCTTGTCGATGTTGCGCACGTTCTGCACCGAGTTGAATCCCACCACGTGTGTGTTCAGACGCTGTGCTATCTTGCGCTCGATGCCGTCGAACGCACCGCCGCAGATGAAGAGTATGTTGCGTGTGTCGACGTGTATATAGTCCTGGTCGGGGTGCTTGCGTCCGCCCTTTGGCGGCACGTTCACCATTGTTCCCTCGAGCAGCTTGAGCAGGCCCTGCTGCACACCCTCGCCGCTCACGTCGCGCGTGATGCTTGGGTTGTCGGCCTTGCGCGCAATCTTGTCAATCTCGTCGATGAAGACGATGCCGCGCTGCGCCGCCTCCACGTTGTAGTCGGCTACCTGCAGCAGGCGCGAGAGAATGCTCTCCACGTCCTCGCCCACGTATCCCGCCTCGGTGAACACCGTTGCGTCTACGATGGTGAACGGCACCTTCAGCAGTTTTGCTATGGTGCGTGCGAGCAGCGTCTTGCCCGTACCGGTCGAGCCTACCATGATGATGTTGCTCTTCTCTATCTCCACGCCGTCGTCCTCTGCACCTTCCGCGTGCTGCTGCAGACGCTTGTAGTGGTTGTATACGGCTACCGACAGATACTTCTTCGCATCGTCCTGACCGATGATATACTCGTCGAGATATTCCTTTATCTCTGTTGGTTTCGGCACGTCGTTGAGCGACACGTCGAATGCGCCCGAGTTCTTGCGCGTTCCCTCCGGTCCGAAGCCCGCTTCGAGCACAATCTGATAAGCCTGCTGCGCACACGAGTCGCAGATGAAGCCGTTCAGTCCGGTGATGAGGAAGTTTACGTCCTTCTCGCTTCTTCCGCAGAAGCTACATACTTTTTTTGGCATTTTTGTTCTTCTCTTCTCTTTACTTCTTGCGTATCATTACTTGGTCGATCATTCCGTACTCCTTAGCTTCCTCGGCTGTCATCCAGTAGTTGCGGTCGGAGTCTGCCCACACCTTGTCGAACGGTGTGTGCGAGTGTTCGGAGATGATGGTGTAGAGTTCTTTCTTGAACTTCTGTATCTCGCGTGCTTCGATCTCGATGTCCGAAGCCTGACCCTGCACGCCGCCGAGCGGCTGGTGAATCATCACGCGGCTGTGCTTCAGCGCCGAGCGCTTGCCTTCCTGACCTGCCACGAGCAGCACCGCAGCCATCGAAGCCGCCATGCCCGTACACATCGTAGCCACGTCGGAGGTGATGAACTGCATGGTGTCGTAGATGCCGAGACCTGCTGTCACGCTGCCGCCGGGAGAGTTGATGTATATAGAGATGTCCTTGCCCGGGTCTACAGAGTCGAGGTAGAGCAGCTGCGCCGAGAGCGTGTTGGCTGTATAGTCGTTGATTTCGGTGCCGAGGAAGATGATGCGGTCCATCATCAAGCGCGAGAACACGTCCATCTGTGTCACGTTGAGCTGGCGCTCCTCAAGGATATACGGGTTGAGGTACTGCGCCTGAGCCTTCATCACGTCGTCGAGCATCATGCCGTTAATGCCGAGTCTACTTGTTGCGAATTTTCTAAAATCGTTCATATCTGTAAGTTTCGTTTTTTCTGAAGTTCTCTTCTGCTTCCAGTTCGTATACGCCGGCTTGCGCCAGCCGTATCTTATATATAATAATGTGTAGTTTTATATGTATGATATCGAAGCAGATACAAAGATACAAAAAATGTATCGAACAGGGCGAATATTCTGAAGAAAAATTTTCGTAGCTTTGCAACTTATCGCTTTCATTATCAGTCAAACATACAGAAACAACTAAAAAATACGAACAGATATGAAAAAGACAATCTTTTTAATGGCAATGCTGCTGGCGCTCAGCGCAGCGGCTCCTATAGCTTCCGCCGCACCGCAGTCTCACCGCAATCGTCCGCACACACAGATGGTGGACAAGAAGGATAAGGACGCTGCCGACGAGGAGAAGGGCATCGTGGCTTACTCGGATACTGTAACTGCAGACACGGCGTCTGCCGCTAACGGCAGAGCCTCGTTCGACAACGATGCCCCTGTCAGTCGCGACGAACTGCTCGAGTTCTACAACAGTTTGCCCGGATGGATCGTAAAGCTCTTCCTTATATTGTGCGTTTTCGTGCCGATGCTGCTGTGCTTCCTTGCGCCTATCATTGTCGTTCTGCTCGTCATACGCTACTTCATGCGCCGCCACAAAGACCGCGTGCGACTGACTGAGATGGCTATGGAGAAGGGCGAACCGTTCAACGACGAACTGAAACCGCTCAGCCAGAAGTCGCCCGAGTATATGTGGCGCCGCGGAGTGCGCAACACGTCGATTGGTGCCGGACTCATGATTTTCTTCTGGTTCTTCGGTATGCAGTCGCTCATGGGCATAGGCGCTCTTGTGGCGTGCATCGGACTCGGACAGATGTTCATGGTGAAGTACAACTACGACAGTAAGATGCCGTGGCAGAAGCGCGATGACGAGGACGAAACCGACCATTGACCCCATTCTTTTAAAGACAGAACGATATGAAGGATACTAACGACGATCTCTCTCTTATACAGCAGGTGGCTGAGCTTCACGACAAGACGGCTTTCGACCGTCTTGTCAGGAAGTATCAGTCGCCTATAAGGCGCTTCTTCCTCCACCAGACGCTGGGAGACGCGCAGCTGAGCGACGACCTCGCGCAGGACACCTTCATAAGGGCTTATACCAGCATCGGGACGTTTCGCGGCTCGGCGGCGTTCTCCACGTGGCTCTTCCGCATAGCCTACAATGTGTTCTACGACTATCGGCGCGGGCTGCGCCCGTCTGCCGACGACCTCGACGCAGTGCGCCCTGCCGCAGCCGGTGCCGACCAGTCGCTCGGGATGGATGTCTACGATGCTCTCGCCCGTCTGCCCGACGCCGAGCGCACATGCGTCACGCTGCAGCTCGTCGACGGCTATCCCATCGAACGCATCGCCGCAATAACGGGCATGGCGGAGGGCACGGTGAAGTCGCATCTCTTCCGCGGAAAGCAGAAACTTACCGCATTCCTGCGGCAGAACGGCTATTCTTAAGACCCTAAATGTAGGTGGAAAAATAAAAGACAACGTAAAAATTCAATCATGCTATGACTGATGTAAAGAATAAAACAAGTTATGACGAGACTGTCGACGAGGCGCTTCTTCAGCGGTTCTTCGCCGACAGCGCTCGCATGGATATCGCCGACGACGGATTCACCGACCGCCTCATGCGCCGTCTGCCCGAGGAGGTGGACACCCGCTGCTACCGTCTCTACCGCTTGTGGACGGCAGCGATGGTAGCGGTCTGCGTTGCCGTCTTCTTCTTCGTCAACGGCTTCCAGCTGCTCAAGCTGCGCGTGTGCGGAGCTGTCGGCGGTTTCCTCGGCGACGTGGTTCACGCCGTACAGGATAGGGTGGGCTCGCTCTCGCTGCCCGCTTCCGTCTCCTTTCCCCCGTCCGCCGACTGGACAACGCTGCTTCATACTCCGCTCATGATAGCGATAGCGCTTGTCGTGCTCGGCTCGCTCGTGCTGTACGACCTCAACGAATCGGTCTGATCCACAAGCCGCCTCGTCCTTCTGCTCACGAAATGTCATCGTGTAGCGTACGGAATCCGATTGGGCGGCGTACGGAATCCGATTGGGCGGCGAACAGAATCTGATCGGACGGCGAACGGAAACCGATCGGACGGCGAACGGAGTACGATGATTGGAGCACACAATAGTAGCGGAGGTCTCCGGCCTCCGCAGCACCAAGTCTGACACTAATGATAATGGTTAGCATCGCTGGTTGCTGCGGAGGCCTGAGACCTCCGCTACTAATAATAATGGTTAGCATCGCTGGTTGCTGCGGAGGCCAGAGACCTCCGCTACTAATGGTAATGGTTAGCATCGCTGGTTGCTGCGGAGGCCGGAGACCTCCGCTACTAATATGGCTGTTTAGAAAATAAATGTGCTGAATCGCTTGGTGTTCGCTTCCTTCTGCTTCATCTCCTCCTGCATCCGCTGCATCGCCATCTTGAAGAAAAAACGTACGAAACGCCTAAATAAAAAAAAAGAGGATGCAACCGAAGTTGTATCCTCTTTTTGCGTGACTCGCATGGGGCTCGAACCCATGACCCCAACATTAAAAGTGTTGTGCTCTACCAACTGAGCTAGCGAGTCTCCGTATTTGCTTTATATTCCAAAAGCGAGTGCAAAGGTAGTGGTTTTTTATAAATTACGCAAATATTTTGTTTGTTTTTTACGTTTTTCACTCCTTTTTCGTCTATTTCTGTTGGTTTTCTACTGCTGTAGGCGGGTCGTCGTCGTTCAGATGCTCCTTAGTGACGTAGCGTTGCCAGTAGGCTATAATGAGCGACGTGAGCGGCAGAGCGATGATCAGACCGATGAAACCGAGCAGTGCGCCCCACACCGAGAGCGAGAGCAGCAGTATGGCTGGGTTGAGGCCCATCGCCTTGCCCATAATCTTCGGCGTGACGTACATGTCGGTGATGATCTGCACCACGCAGAAGAGGCCGAACGCCAAGCCGAACACCATCCAGAAGTCCTGCCCCGTGTCGGCAGCCTTAAGCATGGCGAGGAAGGCTGTAGGAATGAGCGCGAAGGTGTGCAGATAAGGCACGAGGTCCATCACGCCGATGAGTATTCCGAGGCCGATAGCCATAGGGAAGTCCATCAGGCTGAAGCCGATGCAGAACATCACGCCCATGCAGAGCGCCACTAAGCCCTGGCCACGTATGTAGTTGTTCATCTCACGCTCCACGTCCTGCGCCAGTTCTTGCCAGAACGGACGGTTCTTCTTCGGGAATATCTTCACCCAGCTCGTCGTGAGAAACTCGTAGTCGAGCAGTATGAAGAACGTGTAGAGCAGCGTGATACACGACGCTATGATAGACATTACGATGTTGGCTGTCTGTCCTATCACGGCGAAGAGCTTCGGCATCGTCGTCTTCAGCGTGTCGCTGAAGTCCTTGCTTTTGAAGAAGCGCTCCAGCGCCTCCTGATTGTTTATAGCCCAGTCTTTCGCCATGCGCGAGAAGTCGTTGGTGTGCGTTGTCTGGTGCAGCCAGTGGAGGATGAACTCGTACAGTTTCTGGAACTGGCTCACCATCGGCGGCACGATGAAGTAGACAAGCAGTCCGATTACGGACAGAATGGCGAGCATGGCGATGATGATAGCCAGGGCGCGCACCTTCACGTGCATGCGATACTGTATGAACTTCACCATCGGGTAGAGCAGATATGCCAGGAACCACGCGATGAAGAAGGGCAGCAGCACGCTGCTCAGATAGTTGGTGATGGCGAAGACGGCCACGGTTATGCCGCCGACGGCTGTCCAGCGCATCACTTTGTCGAATGTAATCTTTTGTTCGTTCATATTATTGTTCCATTGCTTTCTTGTAGCACTCGCGGCAGAGCGGCTCATACTCGGCCTGTTCGCCGATGAGCACCTGGTTCTGGTCGTGCACAAGACGATGACTCACGTAGGCGAGCGCTCCGCACTTCACGCAGATGGCGTGCACCTTCGTCACTTCGTCGGCTACGGCGCACAGAGCCGGTATCGGGCCGAATGGAGTGCATTGGAAGTCCATGTCAAGGCCGGCTATTATCACGCGCACGCCGTTGTTGGCAAGCTGGTTGCACACGTCCACGAGGTCCATGCCGAAGAACTGCGCCTCGTCTATGCCTACCACGTCGAAGTCGTAACCGTCCGTGCTTGTGGTGTGACTGCTCAGGTAGTTCAGAATTTCGGCTGACGTGGAGAGCGGCACCGACATCACGGCGTTGTGGTCGTGGCTCACCACCTCCTCCTCAGAATAGCGTGTGTCTATCTGCGGCTTGAATATAACAACTCTTTGGCGAGCGAAGGTAGCTCGCTTTATGCGGCGTATTAGCTCCTCGGTTTTGCCCGAGAACATCGAACCGCACACTACTTCAATTCTTCCTTGGCGATACTTCTCGCCCTCTAAATTTGCTTTCATTGTGAGTACAAATTTACGAATACGTTTTAAAAATTGCAAAGAAACGACATGTTTTTTTGCCGTTCTTGATTAATATAACTATATTTGCCCACAATATGGGTATATTATATATTGTGCCTACTCCGGTGGGCAATATGGAAGACATGACGATGCGTGCCATCCGCATATTGAAAGAGGCAGATCTGGTGCTTGCCGAGGACACTCGCACATCGGGCATTCTGCTTCAGCATTTCGATATAAAGAACCGGCTGATGTCGCATCACAAGTTCAACGAACACGGCACAACGGCATCCGTAGTCGAACGTCTGAAGGCTGGCGAGACGATAGCGCTCATCAGCGATGCCGGCACGCCCGGAATCAGCGACCCCGGCTTCTTTCTCGCTCGCGAGGCGGCTAAAGCCGGCATCACGGTGCAGTGTCTGCCCGGCGCTACGGCGTTCGTTCCGGCTATCGTAAGCTCGGGTCTGCCGTGCGACCGCTTCTGCTTCGAGGGATTCCTGCCGCAGAAGAAAGGCCGCCAGACGCTGCTGCAGTCGCTGCAGACCGAGACGCGCACGATGATATTCTACGAGTCGCCTTACCGACTGGTGAAGACGCTCGAGCAGTTTGCCGAGTTCTTCGGCGACGACCGTCAGGCGAGCGTCTGCCGCGAGATATCCAAGCTGCATGAGGAGAGCGTGCGCGGCACGCTGGCTGAGATAATAGACCATTTCAAGCAGACCGAGCCGCGCGGAGAGATAGTTATCGTGGTGGCTGGCTGCGCCGGCGTTGACATCTCCGCACGCAAGGCGCTCAAGGAGCAGGCTAAGGAGAAGAAGCCGAAGCTGAGCAACAAGGAACGCTACGCTATGCGCGAAGCGGCACCTGCGGAGTTCAAGAAAAAGAAATTCAGAGACGAATAATAAAAAAACAAAACGATATGAAAAAACTATCTTTAGTATTATTATCTGTGGTGTTGCTGTCAGTGACATCATGCGATTTCGTGAACAAGTCGAAAGAAGGTAACGCACTCAACGTAGAGCAGACCGACTCGCTCCAGCGAATCATCTCGCAGAAGGACAACGAGATTAACGACATGATGGAGACATTCAACCAGATTCAGACCGGTCTGCGCGAGATAAGCGAGGCTGAGAACCGCGTCACCGTAGCACAGACTGGCGAGGGAGCAAGCAGCCGCAAGCAGATGCTCGAGGACGTTCGCTTCATCTCGTCTACAATGCAGCAGAACCGCGCTTTGCTCGAGAAACTCCGCCAGCAGTTGCGCGAGTCGAGCATCAAGGGCGACCAACTGCGCCGCACTATCGACGAACTCGTAGCGCAGATCAACGACAAGGAGCAGCAGCTGCAGCAGTTGCGCGCCGAACTCGACGCTAAGAACATACACATCGCCGACCTCGACAAGACCATCACCGGCCTTAACGACAACGTATCGTCGCTGCAGGAGGAGTCGTCGAAGAAGACCGAGACTATCAACGACCAGAACGCACAGCTCAACACCGCATGGTTCGCGTTCGGCACAAAGAGAGAACTGAAGGATCAGCGCATCATCGACGGATCAAAGGTGCTGCAGTCGAACTTCAACAAGAGCTACTTCACAAAGATCGACATCCGCGTGCAGAAGGAGATAAAGCTCTACTCTAAGTCGGCTAAGATTCTCACTATGCACCCCTCAAGCTCTTACACCTTGCAGCGGGATGCCAACAAGCAGTACGTTCTGCGCATCAGCAATCCGCAGATCTTCTGGTCTACCAGCAAGTATCTCGTAATTCAGGTTAAGAAGTAATTGCGCACGAATCATTATACAGACGACAAATGCGCATAGGTGTAATCGTAGCAATGGACAAGGAGTTTGCACAGCTGCAGACTCTTGCGTCCGACAAAAAAGAACAGACCGTTGCGGGCCGCACTTTCGTTGTGGGTCGCATCGGTGAGAACGAAATTGTAATGCAGAAGTGCGGCATCGGAAAGGTGAACGCAGCGGTTGGAGCGTCGGAGATGATTGCGGCGTTCCATCCCGATCTGGTCATCTCTACCGGCGTGGCTGGCGGTGCCGACACGAGTCTCGAGGTTTGCGAGGTGGTGGTGAGCACGGCTTGCTGCTACCACGACGTTTATTGCGGTGACGAGTGCGCAATGGGTCAGGTGCTCGGCATGCCCGAACGCTTCGAGAGCGATGCCGCTCTCGTAGAGAAGGCCACATCGCTCAACTGCCACACACAGGTTCACGCCGGACTCATCGTAACCGGCGACTGGTTTGTCAACTCTCGCGAGAAGATGCAGCAGATTCTCGACAACTTCCCTAAGGCAATGGCTGTAGACATGGAGAGCTGCTCTATAGCGCAGACCTGCCATATCTATAACACGCCGTTCGTCAGCTTCCGCATCATCAGCGATATTCCGCTCAAAGACCACAAGGCACAGATGTACTACGACTTCTGGGAGCGTATGGCTGAAGGATCGTTCGAAGTGACGAAAGCGTTCCTTGAAAGAGTATAAAAGCCCCTCCCAACCCTCAAGCCCCTCCCAACCCTCCCCGTCGGGGAGGGCTTAGGATAGCTTAGAAAAGAATAACCCTCGGCTTAGAAAGGTCTAAGAAGGCTTAGTTAGGCTTAGACGCAGTTTAAAACAATAAAAAAGACAATGAAAAAGATACCAAGTTTCACAATAAACCACAACGCCCTCTTGCGCGGCATATACGTTTCGCGCAAAGACTCAGTAGGTGGCGACACCGTAACCACATTCGACATCCGCATGAAGGAGCCTAACCGCGAGCCAGCGTTGCATCCCGGCGCACTTCATACCATCGAGCATCTCGCTGCTACATATCTGCGCAACGATGCCGAGTGGAAGGACCGCATCGTGTATTGGGGCCCGATGGGCTGCCTCACGGGCAACTATCTGCTGATGCGTGGCGACCTTGAGCCGCGCGACATCGTAGATCTCATGCGCCGCACGTTCCGCTTCGTGGCAGACTTTGAGGGCGAGATACCGGGTGCCGAGCCGCAGGACTGCGGCAACTGGCTGCTTCACGACCTGCCGATGGCACGTTGGGAGTCGCGCAAATACTGCGAGGAGGTGCTCGACGTAATCACCGACGCCAATATGGTGTATCCGCAGAAGTAGAGAAAACGAGAATATCTATATATTTAATAGGTATAAACTTGTAAAAAACAAGTGTTGACAAGAAAAAGTTAGCAAAATATTTTGCCGAACCACCGAAATTGCTTACCTTTGCACCGCTTTACAAAAGCACGGGATGTAGCGCAGTTGGTTAGCGCACGCGTCTGGGGGGCGTGAGGTCGCAAGTTCGAGTCTTGTCATCCCGACCTGATACGGGGTAGAATGTTCAACATTCTACCCCGTATTTTTTTGTATCTGTAGGATGGTATGGCAACAGTAAAAATCGTAAATGTTTATAACACATGAAATCGTTATAATATATAATTAGTGTTATTGATTAAGTACGTGAAAAAATCCTCCATATCTGCCAGCATTACCGTAATCCGCACATTATTAATGCAATAATGGCTGGTAGATATTATAAAAAAGGAGATATCTACCAGCCAATCTGCCAGCTTCGGTTTTTGCGGTTTATCGCAAGCTGCTTGGGTTTATATCAAATTCGTCCTTGAAGCACTTGTTGAAGTACGAGGGAGAGGTGAAGCCTACCTCGTATGCAATTTCGGAAACGCTCTTTTCGGTCTTTTCCAACAGCTGACGAGCCTTCGTGAGTCGCGCCTTGCGCAGCAGCTCCACCGGCGTCTGACCCGTCAGAGCCTTCACCTTTCTATATAGCTGCACGCGCGAGAGTCCTATCTCTTCACCCAATCGCTCCACCGAGAAGTCGCTGTCGCCGAGATTCTCCTGAATAGCTGAGCGCAGTCTGCCCACGAACGACTTGTCGGCTGCGTTCAGTTTCTCCTCTTCCTCCGCCTCCTGCTTGTCGCCGGCGAACACCGACCGCAGCATTACGCGCGAACGCATCAGGTTTTCGATGCGCGAGAGCAGCACCTGACCCGAGAACGGCTTCGTGATATACGAGTCGGCGCCCGTGTCGTAGCCCTCCTTGCGCTGTTCTGAGAGCGAGCGTGCCGTGAGCAGCACCACCGGAATATGGCTCGTTGCGGTGTCCGCCTTCAGTCGTTTTGTGAATTCCAAGCCATCCATCACCGGCATCATCACGTCGCACACAACCAGTTTCGGCACCTCGCGGCGTGCTTTCTCCAAGCCCTGCTCGCCGTTCGTAGCCTCCGACACGTTGTACTTGTCCTGCAGAATAGATCGCAGGTAGGCACGCATGCCGTTGTTGTCGTCGATGATGAGCACGAGCGGACGCTCTGCGTCGAAGTCCTCGGCGTTCGTAATGCGGTCTGAGTTCTCTTTCGGCGTACTGTCGGTGGCAATATAGTTGTCGTCCACCAGCCCCTTCTCCGCCTGAGTTGCAGCCGGCGCATCCTTTGCAGGGTCGTAACCGGGCTGCGAGTCGGGCAACTTGATGACGAACGTTGTACCCTTGCCATCCTCGCTCTCGGCGTGAACGTCGCCGTGGTGCATGTCTATGTACGCCTTCACGAGCGACAGGCCAATGCCCGTGCCGCCGATGGCGCCCTTCGCCTGGTAGAAGCGCTCGAAGAGATGCGGCAGCTCCTCAGCCGGAATGCCCTTGCCCGTGTCGGCTATGCGCAGCGTGTAGCTGTGGTCGCTGTGTATCAGCGAGATGCTGATGCATCCTTTCTCGGGCGTATACTTCAGTGCGTTCGACATTATATTAAAGTATACATGCTCCATCTTGTCGCGGTCGGCAATCAGCACCGCATCATCCTCCACGCCCGACACATCCACGTGTATCGTTATGCCGCGGCGTGCCGCCACCGTGCGAAAGTCCTCAGTCCATGTCGTCAGTTCCTGCTGCAGGTAGAAGCGGTTGAGGTGCAGCTCAGCCTTGTTGTTCTGCACCTTGCGGAAGTCGAGAATCTCGCCCACAAGTTGTATCAGTATTCGCGTGTTGCGCTGCACCATCTCCAGCATCGAACGCTGCCCACCCTTTATCGTCGGGTCTTCGAGCAACTGTTCTGCAGGTCCGGCGATGAGCGTCAGCGGTGTGCGCAGTTCGTGACTCACGTTCGTGAAGAACTGCAGCTGCGTCTGCGTCATTTCCTCCATCTCCGCCGTCATTCGACGCTGCTCGTCCATCGAGGCTTTCAGCTGTCGGTTGATGCGGGTGCGGGTGAAGAACGCGTAGACGGCTGCGGCGCACATCACGATGAGCAGCACCACGAACACGAGCAACACGAGCAGGTAAATGCGCTGCGTGTTGAAGTCGTTGGCAGCCTTGTCCACACGCGAGCGAAGCGTAGAGAGATGGTCCTGCTGTCTTACCGTCTCGTCGTACTGCATGAGCAGCACACGAGCGTTGTTGCGCGTCACGAGTGCAGACGAGAGCTGGGTCTCTCTGTTGTATTTCTTTCCCGTCAGTATGTTTATGGCGAGCTGCATCACCTCATCGCCGCGAGTGGGGTAGGTGTACGAGGCGAAGAGCGTGCCGTTGTTCACGAGTTCCATGCCGCCGCCCTTCTGCGGCATTGCGTCGATGCCGCAGAACTTTATGTGTGAGAGGTCGAGTCCGTGCTTTTCGGCGGCGCGGCGTGCGCCTATTGCCATGCGGTCGTTATGTGCAAACACACAGTCGAACTCGTTGTGCGGTTTCGAGAGCAGCGAGTCGATGGTGCGGAATGCGCCCTCCTCAGTCCAGTCGGCGTTCAGCTGTTCCACAATGCTCAGTCCCGGTCGGCAAGCCACCAAGCTGTCGAAGCCCTGCTTGCGCTCTATCGCCGGCGACGACGTAGAGAGTCCGCACAGCTCCAGTATGCGTCCGCCTTCGGTTAGTGCGCCCGCCAGGTATTCGCCCATCGAGCTGCCAATCTGCTTGTTGTCTGCGCCTATATACGCCGTGTACTTGTTCGACCGTGTGCGTCGGTCGAAGATAATCACCGGTATGCCCTTTTTGTATGCGCGGTCTATCGCAGGCGATATGCTCACCTGACCCGGCGCCACGATGAGCAGGTCTACACCCTCGTCCACGAACTTGTTTATCTGTTCGGTCTGCAACTGCACGTTGTCGTTAGCCGAACTGATGCGCAGGTCTACATCGTTGTAGTAGAGAGCGGCGATGCGCAGCTCCTCGTTGAGCTTCTCGCGCCACACGTCTTCCGAGCATTGCGACACGCCTATGACGAAGCGCTTCGGCTGACTGGTGCATGAGATTATCAGTGGGAGCAGAAACAGAAGGAGATACTTGCAGAATCTGCGTGCTGAGTGTTTCATTAGATATGTTGTTTTTAAGTTGTTTGTATTTATCGGGGTAGGAAAAACCACGCTTCCTACTATTTTTTTGAATTTTATCGCTTAAATTCGCTGCAAATATAGCAAAAATAAGGCATTTATGTACGTAAATCACGAATTTTTGTTTCATGCAACAAAAGTATCAGTATTTGAACGATTTGTTCAATACCAAAAGTTTTATTCTTTATACCTTTGCAATGTCAAAAGGAAAAAACATTTACAGACCGTAAGGCTTCAAATCTTTAAAGAAAACACGTCTAACGAAAATGCATAGATTGGATAATGATATAGATTGCAATAGATTTTAATTAGTATAGTTGTTTAAGTATAGTTGATTAGGTTAGTAAGTAGTTAGTTAGTAGATTGATAATCGGGACACAATACTTTGTAAAAACACATAGGGCTGCATCAAGACTCTCCAAGCAGAGTTTTGATGCAGCTCTTTTTTTTATCTCTTTATATTAAGTAGATGCGTTCTCTTTACATTAATAAGACAAGTCGATTGCAACCGGATACACACGGTATGGATCGAAGTATTCCATGCAGCTGTTCACCATTGCCTGCAAATCAGCCTTGGCAACACCATGGAATACCTGCTTGCCGTTTATCTTGACAGTTACTGGCTTCTTTAGGTCCACCAACTGTTCGTTGAGATACACCCTCAATTTGCCACCGGTAGCTATAGTGTAGTTGCGATTGAACTTCAGGTCGATGCCCCAATGCTTGTCCTTCATCGTTGTAGTGTATTCGACATCACTTACCTTGATAGAAACCACGTTCTTGTCGATATCCATCTCGTAGTATGTTCTTGCCTCTGACGGTCGTGCCAGCACCTGCAGGTTATAGAATCCCGAACGATGTCTGCCGTCCATCTCGAAGTCCTCCCAAAGCACCGTCTTCGGATACGGATTGCGCACAAACTGCTTGAGCCAAGGTGTGGTCAGTCCGTAAGTGATGTGATGCTGCATGCCAGGTAAGAGGTTGATGCGATGGCGGAAGATGGGCGTGTTGTCCACAGCCAACGGACGAGCCAGCTGCACAGAGTCGAAAGCCACCTGAGTGAACCATGTGAGGTCGTTGCGATAGAATCCCGTGTCGTCAGCACCCGTAAGCAGCGAGAAACCGATATTGGCACAGTTCTCTACCGGCGCATTCTTCAGAGGCTCGCCACCTGCCATCGGACCAGCTGCCGCCCAATAGTCGGCGTAGAACGAGGCGAGACGCTGACTTCCATAACCACCCTCGCTGATGCCGAACACGTAGAGTCGGTTGGCATCCACCTCACCGCTCGTCAAGCCCAAGCGAATAAGCTTTTCGAAGGCATACTGCTTCGACAGATGCCACCAGCGATAGTATTCGCCCTCGTTCGGAATCTGCGGAATGAAATAGATAGACGGCGCATCCTTGAAGCCAAGCCCCAGTTCGATACCGTTCGACCATTCTCTGTCCTTAGAACCCGAACCGTGTGTGTAGAGGAAGAGTGGGTATTGACCATTGGCAGCCACACCCTTCTTGCCGTAATAATAAGGCATAACCGCATTAGGCTCCAAGCACTGCGGCAAGTGCCATGCGCTGTTCTTAGCCAGCTTCAGTTCGGCAGGCTCTATGAGCTTCTCCTCCTGCAGCGCATTGTTCGCCTCGCACCATGCTGTCCAAACCATCTTCTGATAGTTGGCTATGTCCTTGTTCTTTATTGCTGTCTGAAGCTCAGTGTCGAGAGTAGTGTTCTTAGCGTAGTCGGCCTTGCCGTCCTGCTCCAATGCTTTCTGCTCGGCTTGAAGCGACTGCTCGAAGTAGTCGTTCACCTTTTTCTGCAAGTCCTGCGATTGCGCCGTTGTGTGAGTAGAATAGGTTAGTGAGGCAATAGCCATCACCGCATAAATCATTTTTTTCATATGTATAAAATGCTATTTGATGTTGATAGACAATGTCTCCTTTGGCAGACTATCAGCCGACACGCTCAGCGTAGCCTTGCCCTGCTTTGTGCCTTCCACCACGACAACCAGCTCGCCACTGAAGAGCGGCATCTCCGTCGAGTTGAACGCCACGAGCGATGTTGCGTCGCCGTTGCATGCCGCACGGAACTTCGCTGCGCCCTTCACCTCGAACTTCATCTTGTTCGTAGCCGTCGGGCAGGGCGTTCCGTCCTTGTCCACTACCGACACCTTCACGAACGCCAGGTCCTCGCCCTTGGCAGCGATGCTGCTGCGGTCGGCTTCGAGCACGATGCGTGCCGGCTCGCCCGCCGTGCGCACCGTCTGTTCGTCCATCACCGATCCGTCGTAGTTGTAAGCCACCACCTTCAGCTCGCCCGGCTCGTACTTCACGTTGTTCCAGCGCAGGCGGTAGCGGTCGAGGCGTGTGTCGGGGTTCTTCACTATTCTGCCCTGACTCTTTCCGTTCACGAAAAGTTCAGCCGACGGTGCATTGGTGTAGCAGTAAACCGGTGTCACCTCGCCCTCGCGTCCCGGGAACGTCCAGTGGGGCAGCACGTGCAGCGTGTTCACGTCCGTGCGCCAGTGGGAGCGGTACAGCCAGAAGCGGTCTTTCGGCAGTCCGGCGAGGTCGCAGATGCCGAAGTAGCTCGAACGCGAAGGCCAGTATTCGTCGTACGGCGACGGCTCGCCCAGATAGTCGTAGCCCGTCCATACGAACTCGCCTATCACATAGTCGCGGTCGTCCTGCATACGCCAGTCGTCGTCCGGCAGATTGCTCCACGGACAATATTCTACGTCGTACGACGAGCACTGTCCGTCGGCATATTTCTTCGAGTCTGACGGCTCCACGGGGAACTTGTACACGCCGCGCGAGCTCACCGTCGACGCCGTTTCCGAACCAAGCAGGAATCCCTTCGGCAGTTGCTTTATGTTGTTGTCGTACTTATGCACGCGATAGTTGAAGCCCGGCACGTCCATCACCTGCGCAAAGCCCGATCCGAGCGCCGCCTCAGCCTGGTCCATGCCCTGTGTCACGGGTCGTGTAGGGTCGTACTTGTGGCAGAGCGCCTGCAGATGTTCGCTTATTTGTCGACCTTCTTCGCCCCATTGCTCAGGTATCTCGTTGCCGATGCTCCACATAACGATAGACGGATGGTTGCGGTGGTTGCGCACGAGGTTCTCTATGTCGCGGTCAGCCCATTCCTTGAAGTTCAGCGCGTAGCCGTTCTTGCATTTCGGGTATATCCACATGTCGAAGCTCTCCGCCATCACCATCATACCCATCGAGTCGCACACCTCCATCTGCCACGTCGACGGCATGTTGTGCGCCGTGCGTATGGCGTCGCATCCCATGTCCTTCATGGTGCGAATCTGACGGATGAGCGCCGCTTTGTTCACCGCTGCGCCCAGCGGACCGAGGTCGTGGTGCAGACACACGCCCTTTATCTTGCGCGACTTGCCGTTCAGCTGGAATCCGTCGTACTGCGCCACACGCACCGTGCGTATGCCTACCTTCTCGGTGGTCTCGTCTACGAGTCGGTTGTTGCGATAAAGTCGTGTGACGAGCTTATATAAATAAGGTGTCTCCGGCGACCATAGCTGCGCGTTCTCAACCGTAAGGCGCTTCTCCACGTCGCTCGTTGTCTTTGTCTGAGCTACCGTCTTGCCCTCGCTGTCGATGAGCAGGTTCTCCACCACGAGATTATTCTCCGCATTGTTTATGTTCGTGCAGACGCTCACCTCCGCCTTGCCGTCTTTTATCAGCTCCGTGCGGAAGTAGCTTCCCCACGGGTTTATGCTTGCGCGGTCGGCGGTTGTTACGAGCTGAACGGGGCGGTAGAGTCCGCCGCCGGGGTACCAGCGCGAACTCTCCTCGCGGTTGTTGAGGCTCACGCTTATCTCGTTCTTGCCTTTCTTCAAGAACGGCGCCGCATCCACGCGGAAGGCGTTGTAGCCGTACGCCCAGTGACCAGCCAGCTTGCCGTTGATGTACACGTGCGGGTCAGCCATCGCGCCGTCGAACTCCAGTACGGCGGTCTTCGGCATACGCTTTATGTCGATGGTAGTCTTATAGTAGCCGCGACCAATCCAGGGCAGCGCGCCCGAGCGTCCCGACTTCTCCGTCTTCTCGGTTTCGCCGTTCTGCGCGATAGCCACATACTGCAGGTCCCATTTCTTGTCGAACGGTCCGTTAATAGCCCAGTCGTGCGGTATTGTCACCGACTTGTAGTTGATGCTGTCGCGCGAGAACTGCCATTGGCGCAGATTCTGCGTCGTGCGCTGCGCCGTAGCCGAGAGGGCTGACAGAAGAGCGAGTGAAATTAATGTTGATTTGTTCATGTTGTTAAAGGTGTTGAGATGGTGAGGTGTTGAGGTGTTGTGGTGTTGAGATATGATGTTGTGGGTGGTGTCTAAGCCTTCCTAAGCCTTCCTAAGCCTTTTTAGACCTTTCTAAGCCAAGTGGATAACCTAAGCCCTCCCCGACGGGGAGGGTTGGGAGGGGCTTTTTACTTTTTAAAAGCATCGAGCGTCGCCGTCGGCTTGCCGTTTGTGTCGAACGCTCCCTTGTTATATTCTTTCCAGTTGCCGTAACATTCCGGCTCCCAGTAGAAGATGCCGAGGCACGAGGCGTTCGCCTTGCAGCCCTCCACCATCTTCTGCATCATTGCGGCAGCGTTCTCCGAGTCCCACGCCATGCCGATCTCGCACACCATCACCTTCTTGCCGTAGCGTGCGGCGAGCGTTGAGATTTTCGCCAGGCAGTCGTCAGTGACGGTCTGCCAGTTGTCGTCCTCAGGATAGAGCGACATGCCGATGACGTCCCACTTGGCGCCGGCAGCCTTCAAGCCGTCGAACATCCATGTGAAGCGACCGAGCTGATTGCCCTGGTCGATGTGTATGATGCACTGCGCATCGGGGTACACAGCCTTTGCAGCGTCGTAGCCGGCGTTGTTAAGTGCGGCATAGTTAGCGAAGTTGTTGTCAGACGCCAAGCCCAACGGCCACAGCATACCCGTCGTTGTCTCGTTGCCAATCTGAATCCATTCGACGTCTATGCCGTTCTCCTTCAGGAAACCAAGCACGTCAGTTGTATGTTCAGCCACGGCAGCCTTCATCTTCTGCAGGTCGTCCTTGAAGCCAGTCCAAGCAGCCGGTATGTTCTGCTTGCCAGGGTCAGCCCACGAGTCAGAGTAGTGGAAGTCGATCATGATGCGCTGTCCGAGATTCTTCGCGCGCCACGCCTTTGCGAGCACATCCTGCTTGCCCGACCAGCCGTCCTGAGGATCCACCCACACGCGGAGTCGGATGGAGTTCACGCCGAGGTCGCGCAGCAGCATCATGCAGTCCTGCTCGGCGCCGCTTGCATTATAGAACTTGCTGCCAGCTTTCTCCATTTCAGAGAGCCAGCTCACGTCCGCGCCCTTCGCAAAGCCCGTCATATCATACGTCGGCTTTGACTGCGGAGTTGTATTGTTTTCGTCGTCGCTGCAAGCTGAGAGCGAGAATATAGCGAAAGCAGTGAGGAGTATGGGTTTTAAGAATGACAGTTTCATAGTCTTTTTACTTTTTAAAAGATATATGCGTCGCTTGCGTTGCTTATCTCGACGGCGTGATCATCCACGCCGTCAGCCTCAGGCAAGTGGAGGTAGGCTATGGTGTCGGTCTTGTATTGTCGCAGCTTGCGCAGAACGCGGCAATGCAAAGATACTGAAATATTTGGTTTATTGGCTTTTCCCGTATTGTTTTTTTGAGTTTGACTAAGCCAAGGGGGCTTATTTGTGTTTTTAATGGTGCGTGGAGGTGTGCCAACAAAAGTAGCGGAGGTCTCCGGCCTCCGCAGCAACCAATAATGCCGATATACAGTTTGTGTTCGACTTGGTGCTGCGGAGGCCGGAGACCTCCGCTACTTTTTTAGCCCAGTTTGCAGCGTTTTG
>OBSA01000060.1_pt1 | contig 39224 bp, 43 predicted proteins | sample 1501291 | NCBI WGS metagenome assembly OBSA01 (sample SAMEA3360679, study PRJEB22359) | human gut metagenome | biome: ENVO:urban biome; feature: ENVO:human-associated habitat; material: ENVO:feces | place: Bangladesh | collected 2011 | reverse complement strand
AGGTCTGAAACTCGGTGCGCTGTATCTCGATGGCCTGCATGAGGTCGCGGTAGAGAGATATATCGAAGTGGGGATTGCTCTCCTTAATCCACTTCATCATCGTGCCCTGGTCGTTCTGATAGCGTCCGGCAATAAGCTGCGGATAAATCTTCTCGAAGGTCTGCTTATACTCGTCGGTGACCTGCGCCTTCTGCTGAATGATTTTCCACATCTTGTCGTGAACGCCCTCAATCTTTCCACGCTGCGCTTCGGCTTGCTGGCGAAGGGCAATCTCACGGTTGTTATAACTAAAGTAGGTGGCTACCAGCGAGCCTACCCCAATGGCTACCACAAGCAGTATGGATGCCATGACAATGTTCTTTGTTTTCATTTGCTCTTTGTGTTTGTTATTTTACTTGTGTCTCTGTCAAGAGATATTCGCAAGAGCCCAGTACGTTCTCCTTGCCCTTCTCAATCTTCCAGTCGAACCCTGCCGCTTGCAAGCTCTGCACGAAAGTGTTGTAGTCTCTATCTGTGAGGTACGGCGAGATGTTTTCTTCTTCATAGACAAAGATGCTGGGGTTGCGGTAGGAGTCGATGCGCATGGGCTTGCCGCCGAGGAAATCGCGCGAATAGAATATGCCGCGATGGCCACTGACGTGCAGATCATATCTGCCACATGCGTCAATCCAGAGGTAAGCATAGCAATAGAGTCTGTGTTCTTCGGCATCGTAGCGCTTGGCACACACAATGGTATTGTCAACGTTGTAGGGCGACGAGACTACATAAAAACGTCCGTCCTCGATGTGGTTGAGCATATATTCGCGACGCTCTTTTGGGGTGAGGAGTGCAATCATGTCGTCAGAGACTGTCTTCCGCTTCTCCTCGCTCTCTCGCTGACTTTTCTTTGCAAGATATTCCTTGCACATTCTCTGCACACGCTGGACAACAAAGGCGAGGAAAAACGTCCAGCCGAAGACGGCGCCAAGGAAGAACGCCCAGCCTAAAAAAGTAGATATAAATGTGTTCATTGTTCTCTGTGATTTCTGTTTGTATGTTTACAAATGCAATATCGTCATTAGTTCCACAGCCTTTTTCTCGTCGGAAAATCCTTTGATGTTTACCCATTTGCCGCATGGAAAGTAATCGACATATTTCTGAACCATATAAACGGTCACTGGGATGCAACCATCATAGGCCTCCATTGGAATAACTCTTAGTTTCATATCTCATTCTCTGTTTTTCCTCCAGTTCCACATTCTCAGTGCCTGTGCGATGCGGTGGTTCCTGACGGCGCGGCAGGGCTTGAAGGAGATGACGGGATGCCCTACATTGTACCACTCCATCCACCGCAGATGCCAGTAGCGCACCGTGTGCCGACGCCCGTCAGGACCGCCACATACAGCAGGCCTCTGGCGCATGATCTTCTTTGCCAGACGGGACTTCATCTTGGGTTCTCCTCTTCTTCGGTAAGTATGCCGAAGGGTGAGCCATCGGCGAAGGTGTAGTCTCTCATTGTTTCACTGAAAGGCCAACAATTATTGCCACTTATCGCAATACACTTCATGTCTCCACCAGAACCTACCACCGTGACCATAGCATAATGGCCGTCTTCCTTGTCCTTAATCCAACCAAACGGCTGATGCTTCTGCATTTCCTGCCAACACTCTTCGGCGTTGACGAATGGACGATACTCAGGTTGGGGGTTGATACGATAACGACTGGCCGGTGACCATCTCGGGTCTGCAATATCTTCCCATTTCCCTTTCAAAGTGTTGAAAAACTGTATCTGCTTACCGTCAACATAAGCCTGCATCACGGCTGTGCGCTCCTGCGCTTCTGCTATCAGATTTTTTGTACCTTCTTTTGTCATAATCTCTATAAATCCTTTATATTTATATCAATGCTTGTTTCTGATCCAGACAATTTTGTATCGGCCTTCCTTCAGCTTGATGATATGGAGAAAAGGCTTGCGTATCCTCCCCTCCCGCATGTCTTTGAGCGGAAGGCTCTTCTTGTGAGGGACGCGCAGACATTTGAAATCCCGCCAGTCAAAATGGCATCCGTCGTGCGACATCGATTTGGTTACTTCTTTTTCGTTGTCACAATAATCAAACAAGTCGAATCGCCACCAGATGCGGTCGGTAAGTTCTGTCTCCAACTTAATCTGATTTTTCACCCTAATCCTATAATTCAAGGTATTAGGTTTCAACTTCTTTATAATTTGAGTCGTCTTTATCTTCATAATCTCCATAAATCCGTTAATGTTGTTCGATTATCATCTCTTTCTTCGCTTCGCCTTGCGTCGTTCTTGCAGGTTGTGCTGCACAAGTGGCGTGATGGTGAACGATGGCGACCCGTCGGGCATGACAAATCGGGTTATCCACCTCACCTTTCCTTCAAGCAAATCATCTATATCCTGCATTACTTCGCGAAGAATCTCTTTCAGCGATTTATCACCCACCTGGTGCGCATACAAATAACGGATGTATGCAGGATTGACTGTAACGATGTATTGTCTTCCTTTATGTATCTTCATTGCTATAAATCCTTTTATATCTCCCCGCAGGGACTTTTCACTTACTCTTCCTTATTCTCTCCATTTCCTCATTCTCCTTCGAGAGCCGCTCCAGATGCTCCAGTACGAGTGAGTACGACTGGTTGTTCACCTGGTCTTCGGTGAGCGAGGCGTACTTCTGCATGGTGGCGATGGTGGCGGTGTATATCTCCAGCGGGGTGGAGGGGCGCTGCCTGCTGTCGGTGGGCTGCACCTTGAACACATGCGGGAAGCGGCGGCTCAGCGTGTGCATCATGCCCGTCCACCAGAAGAGGACGGGTTGCCAGCGGTGGTCGGGGAACTGGCGGAAGTAGCGGGCATTGGCGCGGAACTGCCGCGTGTCGTAATGAAAATCCACGGTGCGCAGCGAGGTGTTGGGGTCGAGGTAGGGGATGCGGCGGTTGAAGACGGTGGCCAGGAACATGGCACGGGCTTCGTTCACGCTATGGGTCTGCTGCTCCATCTGCACGGGTGTGAACGACCCCATCCGCTGCATGCGCACCAGGTTGTTGGAGAGCTGGGTGTATTGCCCCATGAGGTCGGAAGCGAAGCGGTACTGCTGCCACGAGAACCCGTCCATATCGGGTGCGGGTCCCTGGAACTGGGTGCGCCTGCACAGCCAATGGCCGGGGAGGCGAAGGCGGAGCATGGGGTAGGGGAAACGGGTGAGCTTGCTGCCAGAGTCGCGGTCCATCCAGTCGAGGATGCCGGCACCCGAGGATATGTATTCTACCGACTGGCGGTCCTTGGTGCGGGCCTTGGGCGAGAGCCAGTAATTGATCTCCCACAGATAGAGCGGGAACGTGTCGCCGCCACCGCTGCGGTGGTCGAACCATCTGCGCCAGCCCTTGCCGGAAGAGGAGAGGCGGCACAGATAGTACTGCTCGCCTATGGGCAACGAGAGCGACGGCCCCTCTACCACCTCAAGCCCCGAGAGCACAAAAAAGCAGGCCAGCTTCACGTTGCGCATATCGAAGGGATGGTAGCGGTCGGCACGCGCTATCTGCTCCAGCAGGATGCGCGAGATGAGTTCCAGCTGCGCCGTACTACACTCGTTCCATGAGCGTGGCAGGCGAAGGTCTGTCTTGTGTACGGTATTCATACCTTTATCTGTTCTTTTCATTCGCTCCTTGTATTTACACCCTCAAAATTAGCTTTTCCCTGCCGCACGGTACGGACAAAGAAAAAAAGTGCCGCCCGGAACGGGAAGCGGGGCGGCACCGCACGCTAAGAATAATTCATGTTTAAGACATAAAGAGTCACTTCCCAGCCTCTTCCACAGTCTTCCTGAGAAGCAACTCATATCCCATGACCTCCTCCTCCGAGACTATATCGTTGTATTCCTGGCGCAACCGCTGGATGCGCTCAGTCATCCCCTCCACACGTTTCCGGGTGGCGGGTTTGTCCTTGCGTATGATGTACTTGATGAGTGCGTCGGCCTCGGCCTTGTGCTTGGCAGCGGCATCGCGGGCTGCCTTCACCTCGGGACGGTCTTCGGCTATCTTGCGGGCCACCGTGTCGGCAAACAGCGGGTTGCGTGCCTGTGCCTTCTCATAGAACGGCTTGAACTGTGTGCGCAGGTCCTGCGGCGCGATGTTGAAGGCCTTCTCCACATACGCTATATATTCGGGGTCGCCAGTGCGGCGGCTCAGGCGCAGATACACCTCGCCCATCTCCTCGTCCACCGCCTGATAGATGGCAGGCAGGAGGTGGCTCTCGATCTCCACGGCACGGGCGGCAAGAGCGGCAACCTCCCCTTCCGTGTAGAGTGCACTCTGTCCTTTCTCTGCGGCCTTCTCATTGGCCTCGGCCATCGTCTTGGCTTGCTCGGCCTTGGAGGCCATCTCATTACGGAGGTCGCGCACGGTGTTGACGCGCTCCTGCAGCCGCTTGGACAGGAAGGGACGCAGCTGCATGAGATTGGGCATGGTGGCGGCTATGCTCTCACCGTCGGGGTTGGCCACTATGCCGCCGTAGGTGAGCGGCTGCACGGTGATGTCGGGCTTCACCTCGGGGAAGAGGCTACGGCGCGACTCCTCAAGCGCCCTCTCCCTCTGTGCCTGGGCATAAGCGGCCTGCTCCTCCTTGGTGGGACGGCCCACGTGGCGCTTGGCAGGCGCGGCGGCGGTGGTCTGCATGGTCTGCAGACAGGTGAGCAACTGACGCACGCGGCGGTGGTAGTCGCGGAAACGACGGCTGTCGCGCACAAAGGCAGTGGCACACGCGGCCTGCTCCAGCAGGGAAAGCCCCTGCTCGAAAGCCTCGCGCTGCTCTGTGCTGAGCATGCGGGAGGAGAGGGCAGGCGTGAGCGTTCTGATGATGTCTTCTGTTTCCATACTTATATACCTTTATTATATATAATGCTCAGTAAAGCAGTGGCGACACAAATATCTTGCTGCCGGGCTGGTTGTTCTCGTAGCCTTTCTCTTCGGCGGGAGCGGGCGCAGCGGTGTCGGGCTCGCGGCGGCTCTCCTCCTCGCGCTTCTTCAGCAGGCGCATGATGCTCTCGCGCAGAAGTACGCTGTCGTTGTGTGCCGTCTGGCGCTGCTGCTTGTCGAAAGCTATCACCGAGGTGCGCTCCGTCAGGAAGGCGGCGGCCAGCTTGCGCAGTTTGTCGAGCAATACGTTCTCCCGCGTGTCGTCCTTCATGGTCTCGGTCAGGAGGTCGGCACCCACAAACTCGGCCAGGTACTCCTCCTGTATGAAGCGGATGTCGGGAATGAGACAGATGAACTTGAAGCGGTTGTCGAAGTGGTGCAGATAGTGGGAGAGCACATCGTGCGACGGGAATATCAGTCCGCTGCAGAAGTAATAGAACCTCGACTGCTTCCACAGTTCGGCTATCTCCCTGGCGCTCTCGTGAGCATCCTCGGTCCTGGCCCACTCCTCCAGCAGGCAGAGCAGGATGTTGGTGTCACGCATGACATCGGCCTTGTAGCTCTGTGCCGCCTTGTCCACCTGCTTGTCGGAAGCGGCATCATAGTCATTGCTCGAGGCCACGTTCACGCCCATGCCGTTGACCGACAACTGCTGTTTGGGGAGACTGCGAGCCTCGGCGTCGGCGGCCACGATGCGCTGCGAACAGAGCAGGAGCACCTTCCACGGTTCCTTGGCATACTCGCCGCTTGTGATGTCGTCATAGAGTGCATCGGGCGAGAGGGTCTTATAGTACTCGCACAGGCGGTCATAGAGCGCGTCGCCCAGTTTGTCCTTCAATACGTCCTGTTCGCTGCTGTCAATCTGCGCCTGAAACGAGGTGAACTCGTCAAAGGCACAACTGGGCACATACAGCCGAAATTCTTTCAATGTTGAGATGATCATATTTTGAATTTTGAATTTTGAGTTATCAGAACAGCGTGAGCTGTGCTTGCTCCTGATTGATGCGCTTACAAGCCTTGTCGTAATACTCCTTGTTGAGCTCGAAGCCGATGAAGTTGCGCTTCTCTTTTATACAAGCGATGGCAGTGGTGCCGCTGCCCATGCAGTTGTCTAATATGGTGTCACCCTCATTGGAGTAGGTGCGGATGAGATACTGGATAAGAGCGACGGGCTTTTGAGTGGGGTGCATATCCAGTTCCTTTTCCTTGCCAAAATACAACACCGATATGGGATATTTCTCGGTTGTCATTTCCTTGGAATAAGTCTCGATATTGTAGCTGCCATAACAAGCGTTGCCTTTTGGCTTGCCTTGCTTGTTTCCTCGAGAATGAGAAGGGAATCCTTGACGCATTTGCGGATTGAACGTTGGTAAGGCGCGATAGAACACGGCAATGTCTTCGTGGCTTCGCATAGGCATACGCTTCGCATTGAGGAAGCCTGTAGGTCTGTCCTTCTGCCAAATCAGATTATACCGCCAGTTCTTAGGCTCTGCCATCATCAACTGCGCCGTGAACATTCCCTGGCAAAAGAGGATGACGGGAGCGTTTGGTTTTGCGATGCGCCAGTACTCCTTGAATAGCGGCTCCATCGGGATGATCTTGTCCCATTGTGCTTTTTCATTGCCTTTGTTAAGAACTTCGTACGGCAAATCGCACACAATGCAATCCACGCTCCCGTCTGGAATCCTCTTCATCCCTTCGAGGCAGTCTTCATTATATATCTTATTCAGTTCTATCATTTTCTATAAATCCTTGTGTTGCCTCATTATTCCTGCATCGTCACTCCCGTCTTCGAGTTATCCAGTGTGGTGAGCACTTCGCGGTCTATCTGCCACACCAGGTGCGAGTCCCATTTGTTCACTCTCGTTATCACTTCGAGTGGTCGAAGCATAAGCTGCTGCATTGGTGCGAACTGAATCTGCTTGACAAGGAAACGCTCGCGGAGGTCGGTGCCACCCGATGATGTAGCGTCGCCTGGGGTGTTGCCGATGAGCTTGGAGTCGAGACCCATGGCGAAGAAGATGATGGAGGAGATTTCCTGAAGCTCGGTCTTCTCGGCCTGTGCCTGTGAGTTGGCCTTGCTCTCAATTTCTACAATCTCCCACGCCTTGTGCTCCTTGCCGTCCAAACCGGTGAACACGGCAGAGATGAGCGCCTGGCCTGCGTTGTCGGGGTTGGAGAGCCAAGTATTGATGTCACTGAACACCTCCTGCTGTATCTGTGCTATCGTCTTGCTCTTGTTTTCACCCTGCTGGGTGTAGAGCTGCTTGAGGTATTCCTGATGAATGTAGATTACGCGACCGATAATGTTCGAGTTGCGCTTGCGGGTCAGTCGGTCGTCAACAATAGTGAAGGCATACTCGAATATGCTTCCGGCAAAGATGCTGTGCCAGAGTGCATCGGCATAGTAGGGGCCACCGAAGTCGCGTGGCGACATGATGAAGCGTGTGGGTCGGTTCTTGCGGCTCACTCGCTGCTGACGAGCTTCACGCACACGGCGTTCAAGTTCCTTCACGGCAGTGTCGGGAGCGAGATAAGGCACGGCAGCAATGCGCATGTCCTCGGGATTGAGCGAGGCAACCGACTGCGATGAGTCAAGCCATTGATTAGATGTATAGGCATAGTTGATGCGATACTGGTCGTCCATGCGCTCCAAGCGGGTGGTGAACACCGAGCGCGGTTTCAGTCCGATAACCTTCGGGTCCCATTGCGATGTAGGCACGGGATGCCCATCGGCATCCAGCTGCCGCTGGTTGAGCTGCAGTTCGCAGAAGCACTGCGACATGAGAGCCATATCGCCGGCCATGTCGAGGTAGGTCTTGTGGAGGTCGTTGCTGTCGATGAACGCCTGCAACTCGTTGTTGGTGCGCTCCCATTCTGCCAGTGCCGCCTTGAGCGACTTCATTTCCTCGGAGTCGGTGTCTTCGGATTTCAATTGTAAGAATTGGTTATTCAACTCTGACGATTGATTTCCCGATTGTGACATTTGCTTTTCCTTAGCCTTGAGGTCGGCAATCTGACCCCGGAGCAACACACCGGCTGCCATAAATGGAATGAACTTCTCAGTGATGTTGCCGCCTACGTACTGCACGTAGTGGTACTTGGGTGCAGGACCGCGCCCCACGAGTATCTTCTTGACGAACTCGATGCCTGCTGCCGTGAACGGCGACATCTTGGAGAGCAGATACACGAGGTTGGGCAGACGGTTGCCCAAGCCCCATTCCATAAAGCCCAGCCCCGGTGTGCCCACACCTTGCGGCACGGCTTTATTCTCGCCGCCGCTGGAGGCAAACACTGTGCTTATCTCGCGACGGGCATTGCCTGCTCCTGCCGTACCCTGTGCCGAAGACATGAGCATGGAGTGGACATATTCGCCCCAAGAGAATGTGCGGCTGCCATCGGAGTTGGGTCTAACGAACGCGGCAGGGCGCACAGCCTCGTAGCCTTGCGCCTTAAGCTCCTCACTACGCTGTTGGAGCTGGGAGATAGAAGATACTTTGTGCATGTTACGTAATTGAGTTGTATGTGGTTGCGATAAACGCGACACCTTGTTTGTTTCTTGTGTAAAGTTAGCGTGTTACACCTCCGCAGGGCGGACAGCGGCAGGTACGGCAGGGACAAAAAAAGGAATCCCGGCACCGCCTCTCTGCATCCTTGTCGATGCAGGAGGCTGGTGCCGGGACATCCTGATATACGTTCTGTACGGACCTGTGCTTATGCGGCTACGGCCTTGGAAGCCAGCAGAGAATCCCAGCCGCCTTCGGGCTCGGCAATCTCATAGCGTCCGTAAATACAGGGTTGCAGGGTCCCGCTGCAAGTCACGCTGCGCTCGTCATCGGCTTTCTTACCCGTGTCGCCCTTGATGCCACCCGAGGCATACTCTACCTTGTGCTGAGGATCATACACGATGATACTCTTGTCGCCGTCCTGGAAGATGTAGCCAAGATCGAGATTGTTAATAGCACGGCCTACTTCTGCCGATGCTGCGTTCACACTCTCGAGCACATAGTCAATCTGCTGCTTGTAGCCGCCTCTTCGGCCAAGGGACTCGAAAGAGTGTCCCTGGCTGCTCTCCTTACACTCGAACTTGTAGAGGCCCTTGCCGGTATTGAACGACTCGGAAGTCAGCGCAGGGTAAACGTTCTTTTCAGCCTTCAGAGGAGCCTTGAGGTCACTCTTCAGGAAGACATACACGTTCACACCGAGACCACCGAAGTTCTCCAGGCACTCATTGGCTGCGAGTACGTCCTTCAATTCAGGACATGTTGCTGTTACTGCCATAGTATTTGCGTTTTTCGTTTGTGTATTAGTGAAATAGAATGGCGGCGGCCACCATTTCCCGTCAGGTCAAGCGACCGCCGCCGGGATTTATAGAGACAGAGAATCCAGTTTTTTTTAGCCGTTCTTCTTGAAGAAGGCCGTCAAGCCCATGTTCATGCCGGTGGCGGTGAGCTGTAGGGTCTTCTCGGTTGAACCGTTGCTCCAAGACACGAACTTGTAGTTAGTGCCGTCGGTTGCAACCAGAGAAAGAATCTGGTTGATGGTAGTCTCCACAGGCTTCTTGTACTCAGTACCGTTCACCTGCACCTTTCCGTCAATGGCACCCTCATCCTGAACGTTAGCCTTGGCCAGAGTCACCACCAGGTTGGTGTTGGTGAAGTCGCCGGCTACGAGGTCGGGATTGGCAAGATTGCCGTCTGACATGCAGAAACTGTGCTTGTAGGGAACCTTTACACCAGCCCCCTGAATTGACTGAATCTGGAACTGGATTTGACGCATATCGGTGTCTGTACCGACCTTCACGCCTACGTAAGTCTCGTTGCTCAGTGTATCTACGCCATACACAAAGTTCTTGTCAACGGTAGCATACATGCGGTCGCCGTCACCGAAGTCTGCAACGGGACAGAGAGTGACCTTGGAGAGACCGGGCAGTTTGAAGTTACCGCCTGCCTCATAGTCAACCTTGAAGTTGCCATGATACTTGTTGGCATAGCCTGCTGCAATGTTGGCTGCAGTGATCTCCGACATATACACGCGAACCTGCTGCTTGCGAAGGCGGGCATCCCACTTGCGCTGCCAAGCCAGGAAGTTGTCGTAAGGTGTTGAGTCGTTGTTGTCTGCAGGAGCCGAAATGGCCTCGCAAGGCACGAGGTTGCCGTTTGCCTCAGAGATGATTCCGGCCTCGATGTCGTGCTTCACGCAAGTGTGAATACCATCGTAGAGAGCCATTGCCTGATCGTGGGCAGGCACATTCTCACCGCCGTTGTCAAGCGAGATGTCGCCAGGCCAGAAGTTTGCCGCAAGGTTGTCGGCATAGTTGCGCAGGATGGCCTCCATTGCCGTGGCCGACATGGGGTACTGTCCCTGGGCATCGGTGCCGAATACTGTCTCACAGTAGTTGTCGGCGTTGTCAGTGAAGTGATCCCACGAGAGCTTGGCTACAAGCGTGCGCTCTTTCAGGAATCCGGCCTCGCTGTTTACCACCGAGTGAACGTCCTTACGACGGGTAGTGCCACCCTTGCGAAGGAAGATGTGGAAGGTGCGCTTGAACTGGATACCGCTAATGATGTCGATGCCAAGACGATCCATCTCAGCCGCATCTGTATAGCCAGGACCCATGAGGATTTCCTTGCTCACCTGCTCGGCCACGTGCTCCAACGCCTCAAGGCCGATAAAGTCTTTTGGAAGATTTGCCATAATTGTTCTGTGTATTAGATTTTGTGATTAAATGTTTGTGTGTGTGTATTGAACTACTCCTCGCCACGCTTGAAACGCTCGAAGGCTTCCTTGCGCTCAACGTTTGTCTTGTACTTGCTGGGGTCGAAGGTGCGCAACTGCGGTGTCTTCACTCCCTCGCCATTGTTCTCAGGAGCGTTGCCAGCGTTCTGCTCAGTTCCGGCATCGTTTGTCAGCTCGTCAATCTGAGCCTGCTTGTCGGCAAGCGACTGCTCGGCTGTGGCAAGTGCGTCCTTTGCGCCCTGCAGGTTTGCCTCGGTCTCAGTCTTAGCCTCGGTGAGAGCCTTCAACTCGTCGTCCTTCTTGGCAATGGCCTCGGCATGTGTAGCATTGAGAGTTTCGATTTCTTTACTGTGAGCCTCCTTGGCCTGAGCAAGTGCGGTCTCCGCGACTTCCTTTGCTTCGTTGGCTGCGTTAACTTGCGCAGAGAGTTCATCGAACTTGCCCTGCAATTCTGCGAGAGCGTTCTCCGCTGTGGTGGCTTTCTGCTCGGCATCAGTCACCTTCTGCTCGGCTTCCTTCATGTGAGCTTCGAGGTTGTCAAGAAGCGAGGCGTTCATATACGCGCCCTCTTCCGTAACGGCAATCTCGCCAGCCTGCAATCCGCAAGCAGAGCAAATCAATGGGTAGTTTTCCATGTTGATATTAGGGTTTGAGTTGGTTGCTGTAGCGCCAGTTTGGGGGTTCGAGTCTGCATCCGAGAGGAAACGGTTAACAAGTTCGGCGATGGTTGACTGGCCGTCGTTGAGAATGCCTTCCACTTCCCTTGCGTCGAATGTTGCTCCGTGAAGATGCTCGTCGGTCACATTGGGACGAGCTGCCTTCACGTCCGACATGAACTCCTCGCAGAGGTCATCAAGGTCGGCTTGCAGCAGAGAATAATCGCCGTCGGTTGCCTTGCGGTACCACTCGTTCTTGTTGTAACTCTGTGTGGCGTACACCTCATTCCAGGTCTCGTTGGTATAGGCATTCTTCTCGCCAGACTTCATGGTGTAGAATCCACCATACACGCCGATTGAGCCGAAACCGTCCTTCACGTTCACATAGTAAATCTCGTCACAAAGAACAGCAAGGTACATTGCAGCCGAATAGCAGTCTCCGTCAACAAGGGCAACCACCTTCTTGCCCTGCCTGTGGGCATAGTCGAGGGCATACTTGTAATCGGGAATAGCGTTCGCCGAACCGCCGCCGCTGTTGATGTAAACAATGATGCCCTTACACTCATCGTGGTTGGACACCTTTATCATCATGTCGCGGAAGTCGATTGATCCGTAAGAGCAAGCATCGCCATTACGGGTAATCGGTCCGCAGACAGGCAGCACGGCTACAAACTTGTCCGTCTCCTCGCTCGGCTCATGTCCGTTTGTACCGTCACCTGCCGACATCGAGAATTGCAACTTCTCGCCATTGGCTGTCATACCAATAGCGTATGCCATGCGCTTGACTGTCTGCTCCGCCGTAAGGGCAATGCGACCGGCAATGTTCTCCTGTATGCCGATGCGAAAAGCATTGAGCATAGGCGGGTGCATCATCCATTCCTTAGTGGTGGAGAGTTCCAGAAGTGTAGTTATCATGTATTAGATTGATATTTATTTACAGCCACAAAAGTATGGGTTGCCAAAAAAAGTGTTTGGACAAGAAAAAGACACAAAAAAAAGCTGCATCAGAGGATGCAGCCCGCATAATTCAAAGCAAGTATATTTTCTTTACTTTATGACGGCTATCAGCCGAATTTTACTTCTGTTCCGTCAAGCAGGATAGGTCTGTTGCACGCAGAGCATGTGAAGGTATAGCTGTCGGTATCGCCGTCACTTTCAACGAAGAGGTCGCAGCTGCATGGCAGGGTATATATCATGCGCTTTGTGCCGTCGGCCTTAGTCAGCACGAAATTCAAGTCTCCGTAGAGTATGTCTTCGTCTGCAAACTGTTCTTCTGTACATGCGTAAGCCTTAATCTTTATATTATATGTATATATGACGCTGTTCTCCTGGTTCTGCGTCTTCTCGGTGACAGAGATTCCGCTTGGCATGGACTCATGGTCTGCACCGCTTTCAGCAAAAGAGAGACTGCCGATTGTTTCCTCGATTGGAGGCATGCTGGTTATGCCGGGCACAGTGGGCGGCACCGAAAAAGTGGGGTGCGAATGGAGATATACATCCACCCGCACGACATCATTAAGGAATAATTCGCTGCAACTCATGGTTTGTTTTGTGTGTTTTGTTGAACATTGTATGATTTACTTTCTTTGCTGTCATTGTATAACGTTTGTTAACATACAGATTAACTATTTTATACACGCTACAAATTGAATACACGGTCTCTGGAGTCCTCGTATTCTATCTCTCTGCAGCGGTACGCCTTTTCCAGCACACGCGCCTCGGCCAGCCAGCGGTCGAGCTGCCTGCGCAGTATCTCCTTGTCCTGGCTGTCCTTGGGAATGGGTATCTCGTAGCGCATCAGGAAACGCTCCAGGGTCTCCATGTGGCCGCGTGCAATGATCCTCTCGGGGGATATGCAGAAGTCCTGTGTAGCTATCTCCCAATCGACCAGCGCACGGCGAAAGTCTCTCACCAGGAGTTGCTGCAGATAATACGCGGCCTGCGAGGTGAGCGAGAATACGCTGGTGGTGCGCACCTCCTTCTCGCCTGACAGGATGCTGTAGGGCATCTGTATGCACAGAAAATCGAAACTTTCGGTGTGCAGGGAGTATCTGATGCCCTCCATTGCGCACACCTCGGCCTGGGTGGGCCACTTCTGCGGGTCGCGGTCTATCACCTGCTTGCCGCCGTCGGGTGTGCGTCCGTTCAGGATGTTGGTCCATTGCTGCTGGCTGTAGCACAGCCCCGCCTTCTTGCTCAAGCCGCCATGGGGAGCCAGGCCGCCACGCATGATGACGGCATGGTCAGTGAATTGCGAGAACTTGACGGGCTCATGTGGCGAGAGCCGCAGCTGCTCGTCATAGTTGCGGTGAAAATGGCATACCACAGTGGGTAGCCGCAGATAGATGTTTGCCATAGCCTCTATGCTTTTTTGTCGTACTGCGCCATGAGCGCGTCAGTTATTTGGAAGAAGTAGTTGTCTATAGCATCGTGCGATGCCACCTTGATGTGTGAGGCATCCACCAGCCTGTCCAGCTTCTCCGACTGCAGGGGCGTGAGGTCTCCGGCAAGCCTCATTACATCCACGTGATGACCGCCGCTGCCGTTGCGCTTCACATACAGCCCTGCCAGTTTCCTGTCTATGCCGAAGAACCGGCTTACGGCCTCCTCGATGTCCTTCTGCGCATACGGCCTGGGGAGCGGGGTGCTGCGGGTCAGCTTGTCGCTGTATGTCTTGAGTCTCTTGTCCAGGTAGGCATTGATGGAGTCGGCATACTCCATGTAGAGTTGTGCCTCGGCGGTGTCCTCCTTGTGGTTGCGCACACTGCCGAAGAAGCCCTTCAGCTGCTTCAGCACGTGCTGCACACCGTCAAACTGCTGGAACTCTATCCCGTCACCGAACACATCCTGCATCTCCTGCTTCACATCCAGCGTGACCGACTCCAGCATGTCGGCCAGAAAGGTCAGCTTGTGCAGGTCGTTGAACAGGCGCTCCACCTTCTCGTCGGCACGCTCCTGGGAGTAGTCCACGAAATAGCGCAGGAGAGTGTTGAACGACAGGAAGTCGTAGGTGACATCCGACCGCAGGTTGGCCTGCACGAGCACGCTGTACAGAGTGTCGGCCAGGCGCCGGTCGTGCTGCTGGATGGTGCGCACCAGATTGTTCATCTGCGAGGTGTCGGGGCGCATCTGTGCCGCCGAGCGCACCAGGCGGTTGCGCTTCTCCACCATTTGCTTGAAGTCGGGGTCGGCAAACAGGGACTTCAGGATGTCCGTGTACTTTTCGGCAGGCACATCCTGCATGTTGAACGTGTATGGGGTTGGCAGATTCCGTATCTGCTCCTCCCTCTGTGCTGATGTCTTCTTCATCTGCTAAACATAATGCCCATTATCGTTATCTCTCGTCGCCGTCTCCGGCTATCACGTTGCGCCGCTGGCGCGATGCCAGTTTGGCCAGGTTCTCCTGTGCCACCTCCTCCAGCGTCACGCCCATCACCTTGGCCAGTCCGGCTGTCTGCCACAGGATGTCACCTATCTCAGAGAGCATCAGTTTACGCTCCTCTTCGGTCACGCTCCACACCTGTGTGTGCAGCACCTTGCCCTGCTCGTTGCGCGGCATGGTGGTGACATACAGTTTGCCCTTGCGCATGTGCTTGCCTGCTTTGCTGGCAAACTCTCCCACTTCGCCCACCAGGTTGGCAAGCATATACACCAGGTTGTCACTCTCGGGCAGGCACGTCTGCATGGCCCGCTTCTGATATTCGTTCAGTTCCATATCCTAAAAATACATTAAATCTCGTAATCGGCCACATACTGCCGCATGCGGTCGTTGATGATCCTGCTTATCTGCTCGGCCACGATGTGTGCATCGGGGTGTGCGCGTCCTGTCAGGTCACGCAGGCGCATGTCCATGATGTGCCGCCACTCGCGCAGGGTGTAGGTGTAGGCACACACCGTGTAGGTGTTCATTGTGAGGTTGCCGCGTGCATCCTCGGGCTTCAGACCCGTGTGCAACAGGAACTGATACACCTTCTCGGCCACCCAGTAGCCCAGGTGTGACGCCCAGCGCTGGTACCAGCGGGCATTGCGCTCCCAGTGCGGGCGGCATATCAGCACACCGCCCTTCTTGTCCAGATTGACGTAGCGTGTGCTCTGCTCGGCTATGCAGTTGGGCGACTTGCGGTTGTACGACTCGCCCTGTATGCGCTGTGTAGTGACCACCAGGGTCATGCGCAGCAGCTCGAGCGCACGGTGGCAACCGTACCCTGTGGCATGGCTAATGAACTCCTGCTCTGTCACCTGGAAGGGGGCGAGGAGGTCGCGCACGTCACCGTGTTCGCCAGCAAACTGGAGGTTGATGCTGACGAACACGTGGCCGTGCTGTACGGTACAGCCCACGTAGGGAGAATGCTTGACTATAGACCACAGCGTCCTGGGGAACTCCTTCTTGCTCGGCACATGGAAATACAGCGTGCCGTGACGGAACATCGACCTGTGTCCGGCGTTCCACAGGGCGCTGCACATGTCACTGTCGCGCTGGTAGAGGAAATCTTCTCTCGCCTGCCCTGTCAGCTTGGCAGGAGGCTGCTTGCCGGCGCTCTTATAGCAGATTCGGCCCACCCGGGCTATGTGGCTCTTGTATTTGGTCTGTGGCCACCATTCCACATGCGGTGATATGAATTTCATATTTTCTCTTTGTTTTGTTTATGTCAATCGCAAAATCCGGGATCGTCATCTGACGGATAAAGTTTGTCCTGCACGAACGGCAGGCGGCATACATACATCGCCACTTCCATGCGCAGTTTGTCCATCGTCTTCTCATATCCGTTGCGGATATAGCCACCGTAACGGAGTCTATTCTCCAACATTGGGCGCGAGGCATCTCTGATGATCCGCGAGAGTTTCACACCCCTGGCCAAGCGTGACGCTGCAGAACTCCCGATGTAGAGGGAATAGACATCTATCTCGGGATGATGCTCCTTCAAGTCCACCAATTCCACTTCATCGATCACATAGATGGCTATATCGCCTATCTGGTCCACCGTGGTCCAGTACTCAAAGCCGCCATATCGCGTGTATGCAAGCATCTTCTCCTTGGGCACATCGCACTTCTCCACGAAGTGATGCTCTCTGCCCTCCTGCTCATCCTCGCGCACGGGGCGTGTGGTATAAGAACAAAGCACAGGCCAGCCGGTCATCCCCGACAACATCCGAGCCACCGTGTCCTTCCCAGCACCACTCGGGCCTGTAATCGTAATTAGTTTCATATCTCGTTTTTGTTTGCATTTTAACAGTTGAGCAATCAGTAGAGAATCATAAGACCACCGTAAGACCACCGTAAGACCACCGTAAGACATCCGTAAAGGACGCATAGAAGGTGTTTTAGTCATAAATTTCTCGCATATCTTCCCTCGAAAGTGTTACACCATTCGCTTTGCAAAGCATAAAAAAAGAACTCTCGGTGACAGGATTATTTCCCTTGTAGTTGCCAAACGAACGCCAGGGAGACACGAAGTCCGATTCTCTATGCCCATGGTTCACATCCAGCGGGCGGAAGCGAGACACCCGCTTCCACATGTCGTAGCCTTCAACGGGGTCAATGCAGAAAAGTGACATCCCGCATTTTAGCCAGACGCTGTAATCGCCATGACCTCCACAGATGTTCACCCCCCTCTGCTCTATCTTGTTGACAAGCGCACGGGCTTTTCGCAGAACAATGTCGGGCGTATCATTCCTCCAACCACCAATCTGTCCTAATCGGTGGTCGGACGGAAGGGCTTCCTCATGCCGCTTTTGGTTATCCACGGCAATCTTCGGCAATGGTGCTATCACCACCATGTCTGCCACTCCCCTATACGGCACCACGTCCTCATTGATATATATATGCTCGGGATCATCCCACGAGGCAAAGCGCACTCGCCCGATGTTGCTGCATGCCTTGTCGAGGCTGATGCCCATATAAGCATACTCCTGCAGCAGAGCCTTGAACTGCTCCTTATGGCGGTCGGGGTAAGCCAGGCGCACCAGACCGAAATATCCGCTGCCCGAGCACGACCGCATGAGAAGTCCTATCTCGGGACGGAAGCGGCACACCATGCGTATGTTCTCGAAGTTGCTCAGCTGGGTGTTGTCTGCCAGGTCGATGTCGATGGCAAGCCAGCCCGTGTGCTGCAGCAGGTGGCTCTCGCGGCGGCTCACCATCACGCGCTGCCCAGGATGGGTGAAGCTGTCATCCTCATACAGGGCAAACAGGCCGCTGAGCGTGGCACCGGGCAGCATCTTCTTGGTGTCGATGTATTTCTGCATCTTCTTGGCCTTGCTTCCGAACTCCTGACGCATGGCACGCAGCCGTTGCACATACGGCTTCCACCTATCCGTCAAACAGAACTCGCGGATGGTCATCTGCTGGATGCACTCGCCCGTCTCGCGGTCAGCGAAACGCCCGTAGGCGTCGGTCGCATCATTATACACAGAGCAAATCTCGTCAAACATGCTTTTGCGGTTCTTTTGTTGCAAATTTAAGAATTATTTCTGAATTATCAGATGTCCAGATTGGTTTTTGTGATGTTCGGTACTATTTTTTAGATTTTTTAGCACTTACGCCGCTGTCCGAAACAGCAAACAGCAATCTGAACTTTTGGCTTATCAGAAGTCCAGATTTACGGACTCGCGTCCGTTTTTCCCAAAAATGACGAAAAACGAAAAGTCCATGATTTCGGAAAATACTTCTATTGTCCACAAGGAATCTACCCTGTGACCGCCCGTTGAATATTCTGAAAAGTGATTTAGCTTCTTGATTTCTTGTGTATTATACATGTAAAGTCCAAAAATAGGAGATTTTTTTTATATCCTATAGCGAGCGCAAGGAACAAAAAATAAAAGAAAGAAGACGAATATATAGGTATTTACAGCGTTTTTTGTTGCTCTGTGCCTTATTTTTCCTATTTGTATCATTCCTAATGTCAGCTATTTAAGCCATAGGCGTCAATGCTACTGACTAATTGGTTAGGGTTGGGGATTTTTGAAAATGCAAGAGGAGAAAAGTTGGCGGAATTTTTATATAGTAGTAGGCGTTTTGGGTGGATTTATGGACTTTTGACGGGTAGTTCTGATATAAAGTCCACGAAAGTCAGCGAGTTCTGCGAGTTTGTGGTTTTGGACTTTTGGAGACAGAAGTTTATTCTTTCCTCTTGGGTCTGTATCGGGATTCCGTGGTCCGTGCGGGGTGTGGGGTGTGCAAGCGGAATGCAACGGAAAAGCCGCCACGCCTTGCGGCATGACGGCTTCGGAGTTACCTCGCGTGGTGTGGCGTAACGGATGAATAGTTACCCTGCGTGGTGTGGCGGCTACTTGTTGCGCATGAAGCGTTCGGCCTTCTTCATGCTGTCATACAGCTGCCCGTAGCCGTACATGTTTATCTTGGCCTCTATGGGCGCATCGAGCCGCTTCAGCAGGGTGGTGACAGCCTCCTGGAGAGCCATATTGGCCATGGCACTACTGGCTATCAGTTCCTGTACGGATGTACCTGTGGGGTCGGCGGTGGCCGTCTCCGACAGGTTGCCGGCATCATACGCCTTGCGCCCTGAGAAGTTGCGGTCGAAGTTGACGAGCGCTCTCAAGAGTTGTGGGTTGTTCATCTGCATGGCTCGGGTGGTCTCGCGTCCGATGACTATCTCAGGCCCGTTCTCTGCCACCAGCGACGGCTGTCCGTTGATGGTGGTAGCAGTGGGCTGTGTAAGGAGCGACACGCCGCGATGTGGCTTGTTGTGCGGGGTAGCCAGATAGAAGTCGCCGCTCTCCGACACGTAGGGCATCATGCCCTGCACATTACCGCTGTCATAGGTGAGCATGCCGCTCGTCACCTTGATGTTGTTGGTCTTGGCGGTGTTCTTGTTGCCGCCGAACGCATTTGACAGTGCACCCTTGGCCAGCGAGAGCAGTCCGCCCAGCACAGCGCCGATGACAGCCACAAGCGGTATGCCCCACCATCCGAGCTGTCCTATAGTCTTTGCAGCGCCTGAGGCGGTACCCGCAGCCACCTCAACGCCGGCTTCGGAAACGGAGGTAGAGGCGTTTTCGATGGCGGCATCCTGCTTTGTCGTAGCCAGTTCCTGCTCTGATGATGCCATGAGGGAGTTGTAGAGCTTGGTCATTATCCACTGCGTGAGTTTCTGCTGTACATACTCGCCTGTCATGTCGATGAAGGAGTTGATCATGTCGCGGGAGGCCTTCTTCACGGTCTTGCTCTCATCATACATGGCCTCGCCCAGGGCAGTGCCGTACTTCTCTATGGGCTTGTACCACTTCATCTGCGCCTCGGCGGTAGCCTTTGCCTTCGAGGCTACGGAGTCCATGATGGCATCGTGGGCCTCGGCAATAGAGCGTGCGGCTGCCACCTTCTGCTCCTCCGTGCCGTTGTGGGCCTCTATATACTTATAATATTCCTTGGCCAGATCGAACTTCAGTTTGAGCAATGCCAGTTCGGGGTCGGTAGCCTCCGTCTGTTCCCAAGGAAGAATGGTGTCGCCCTTGGCTCCAAACGAGTACTTCCGCGAGGACTCCTTGTTTTGCTTGCCCTGGTAGTCGATGGTGGCCTGCATGAGTTTCTGGTTGCTGTCCTTCGACCATCCGTAATCATTCAGTCTCTTGCGCTCGTCGTCGCCCTTCTTGCTTGCCGACTCGTACTTGTCGCTATACTTTATCAGTTCGAGATAAAGAGCCTTGAGGTCTTGTGCTTTGAGTTTTGAGAAATCGAAACCGTCATTGGCTATAGACAGGAACTGAAGGAATTGATTCTGAAATTCCTTGCTTTCCGGATTGAGACTGTACAATACGGTAACAGACTCGCGTGCCTTGGCAGTCAACTTGTCGAAAGCAGCATTCATCTTGCCAAGACCTTCGGGAGTATCAGCATTGACACCATCTGCAGGACGTAAGAAGCCCAAACGGTCGAAATCGCTACGGGTATTGCGATTAACAGCGCCCGTATAGTCGTGCTCGTTCAAAATCTTCTGTATCTCGCGTTGACGAGCAAGCAGTTTCTCTGCTGCCTCACGCAATTCCTTAGAGCCATTGGCAAATAGCTGGTCAAGCAATGCGCCGAGGTTTTCTGCAAGAGTCTTATTGTTTTCGCGAGAGAGGTCGCCTGACAGCTTGGTGAACAATTTGTGAAGTTCACCAACATCCGCTTTGCCAATAGACTCGAGCAACTGTTTGGAAGTCTCGTCGTCGAAAACCATCACGTCCTCGTTCATGTGGGAATAAACCTCCTTCCAACTGTCATCAAGGGTGGCAATGGATTGGCGGGCCGAACCAAGAGCACGATCCATCTGCGATTGCAGATAATCCATCTGTTTCTTCTGCTGTCCTTCGCTGATCTTCTCCCCATCGGCGTTCATCTGAGCCACCCATTCCAGGTATTTGCGCATCTGTTCCTCATAGAATGCCTTGATGTTGGCGATAAGCGCATTGGCGCGGTCTTTTGCAATATTCTTTTCTTTAGGGAGAGGATTTTTATCGCCTTTGCCTTTCTTCTTGTCGTCATCATTATCGACGAGGATGTTTTTTCCATCGTCTTTGGTGAGGAAATCATCAATTTCCTTTTGAACCGGACCGAACTTCTTGTTGATCTTACTCATTGAGCTGTTGGCGGAGCGAGTCTGCGCTATATACCTTAAAGCCCTAAAGAGTTTTTCATCGCCTTCACCAGCACGTGTCAGGTCGAGAGTTGTATTTCCGTATCGGTCGAGAGTTTTACGATAATCAAAACGCAGGTTCTCGTCACCACGGAAATAAGACTTCAATACCTCGGCGGTATTTGTTGTCTTAAAGCGTTTTGCCAGCTCCTTGGCAATGGAGCGCATGCCCTTATCACGAGAATCGGCTTCGTAAGCCTTGAGCCAATCCATGCTATCGGTACCCTTGCCCACTTTGCCGTATTCGTTAAGTCTATCAAGGCTCCATCCCACACGTGGTGTGTATTGCTCCTGGATGTCCTTCTCCTTCATCTGAAGGTAAATCTTCGCCTTAATGGCATCGGCCGCCTCAAGATATGCCTTGGCCAAATCCTTTGCGGTTGACTTTTCTGTTATAAGATTAGAGAGATAAGAGCCGAATTTCTCGTTAAACTGCTTTATGGCAGCTGTGCGCTGATTGGTTCCCTTCTGCGCATCCCTAACGGCATGGTAGTAAGCGTCGAGTTCTCCGACGGCTTTGTTGGCTTGAGATTTCACGCCTTCCAACGAACCGTCAAAGCGTTTCATCGAGCCAGTAGCCTTTTCCGTGTTGGAGAACAGTTCGTATATACCATAACCGAGCGATGTCACCACACCCAACACAAGACCAATAACATTAGCCTTCATGGCAAGATTCAGGGCATTCCAACGCATAGTAAGCAGACGAACAGCGGCAGCATTACCCGCAACAGCTTTCGTAGCAAGGATGATATTGCTTGACATCGTAGCGAACTTCAAACCCGTAAATAAAGGTATCAGTTTGGAGAACACTGCTATCAGTCCACGAGTGCCCAGATATGCTACCAGTCCAGGGAGTACAGCAAGCAACGTCTTGACGGAAACTGTGAGCTCAACGAAAAGAAAACGAACCGACAACAGGAACGGCTGCGAATGGGTAAGCGACTTAGAGAAGTTATACCACATCTTCGCCATCTCCTTTACAGAATCAATTCCTTCAGGATTGACAAACGCCTTCTCCCACATGTTGTTGGCACGCTCGAGGATAGCCTGTGCGGTCTGTTGCTGTATCTTGTATTCCTTCACTACGGCAGTGCCCTCTCTGTAAGCCTCGTTGGAAGTATCAAGATGCTGCTCCAGGACGTTCACGTTCTGTGCCATAGTGACAACAACCTGCTTCAATCGCTGGCCGTCTGAACCAAACTCCTTGAAGTATTCATCCATAGAGTTGAGGTTCTTGTCGCTCACGTTCTTCAAGACAGTAACCAAAGCATCCATCGTCCTGCCCTCCTCTATCATACCCTTCAAGGAGTCGCGCTGCATACCCAGCATATCCTCGATGCTGTGATAGTTGGTCCACAAGCTACTGAGAAGTTTACCAAAAGCCGTAGAAGCCACTTCAGGCATAAGCATGAGTGAATCGGAAGCTGACGCAAGACCCAAAAGCTGGGCACTCGTCACCTCAGTAACCTTTGCCAAACCAGTCAGACGCTTCGCAAATTCAAGGATGTTGTTGCCGTTAGATGTGCTCGAAGCTGCAAGTTTGAAAATCGAACTTGCCACAGAATCAAAGGCAGTACTAATATTGCCACCATGCTTCTCAACTTCACCCATCGTCTCGACAAACTTGGAGAGTGTGAGCATAGCGTCGTCGCCCAAATCCTCGTGAAGCGCAACGTTAACGCGGTCACTGGCCTTGGCAAATTCGTACAGACCTTCTGCTCCGTACTTACCCATACCCATACGAGAACCAACGTAGGCGAGCTGTGTCAGGCCCTCAAGGCTTGTACGGCTATCTATCTTTGCCAGCATGCGCGAAAGTTCGTTGACCGTACCCATCGAATAGTTAGTAATCTTACGAATATCGGCCAACGAGTCAGAATACTTCAGATTGAGATTTATAGCGTCAGTAAGTTTTTGCTTGAGCATATTGAATGCCCCAAACAAGCCTACATACGCAACAAGGTTCTTCATCGCTGTCTGCCATGCTCCACCCTGCCTGTGTACCGAGCCAGTGAGTTTGTCGATTTGGCCTTGCAGTGCGCTTACGTTGTTTTGCATCTGCTTCAGTCCCTTGTCACTTGCCGACATCTTGCCGAGCTCGCTCCTTGCAGCAGACAGCGCACGCTTCAGTTCGTTAAGCGACGTGCCTGACAAGTTTTTCATTGCATTGCTGATGCGCTCTGTGTTCGTGATATTCTGCGACACAGCCGAGTTGTACGAAACCAGTTCTTTATTCAGTTTGTTAAACTCGCGCTGGCCTTGCTTGGTCGTCACGTCGAGCGCAGCCATCTTCTGCTTTATGCCGTCGATACGCTGCTGAAGCTCATCCATCACCTTTTTGGCAACGGCGGCATTGGCAGTAATGACGATTTGAGTCTTCTTTGCTGTAGCCATATTTAGTGTGTTAGCGTTGTTACATTATCTTTATCGGGCTTGCTTCCTTGAAGGTGTTCACAAGTTTCACCTCGCCCTCGTAGCCGTAGAAGTCCACCAAGTAGTTGGCTATACGCTGCTGCAGGTGGCGCAGCTCCATCATAATGGCAGGACGCTGCGATTTGCCCGACTTGCGGTCCCACTTGCTGGCGTATCGCGTCTGGAAGCGAGCCTTCTTGCCCGACTCTACGTCCTCGTATGTTGTTCCTTGGCCTACACCCATATCCACGAATCGCATATAGTCGTTGAACTGGAAGGCCATCGTCACCCTTCCGCCTTCGCCTGCCTCGATGATCCTGCCGGCAAACGACTTTGCACCTTCGCCTGTGGAATACCACTGCCCCATCTCCTTGCGCTTCTGGTTGACAACGGCATATCCGTTATACACCTCCTTGGGGTAGATGCACTGCGTCATGGTGTTCACCTCAAGCTGATTGATGGCCTGCTGGAAGAAGCGGGCCGCTACCCTATTGAAGGGGAACATCGGGTTTTTGATTGGTTTGCCCATATCACATATATTATTAAGAGGTCAGTGTTCTTTCGGCACTATATACTTGCCGTTGCTGCCGCAGGCGAAGTTATAGAGCGGCTGCAGGCTCTTCCAGTCCATGCCCATCACGAGCCACTGGCCGACATAGATTTCGCCCACCAGGCCGAAGGACATGGAACTGGTGTCGATGCTCTGCAGCTCTGCCATTACTGCGGCATCCTCGGCAAAGTTGCGCTTGGTCACGGGGCAGCGGCCTGTGCGCTTCACCTCGATGAGCCAGGCTATGAGGTCCTTGCAGTAGTCGGCGAGGTCGGTGGCTGTGCGTTCTGCCTTGTTGCCGTCATAACGGCCAAGGGTCTGGGGGGTGTCCTTCACCTTGGCGATGAACCACACCTGATGAGACACCACGGCCTTCTTTGCGTCAACAAGTTCTCCCGTGGTGATGATGCTGTAGAGCAGGCTGGGCGAGTGGATGACGTTGGCGTTGCGTGAGAAGATGTTCTCAAGGTCGATGTAGCGGATGCGGAAGAACGACTGCTCCTCCAGCTTGCCCTCGGGTTTGTGGGACAGGGGCTTATAGATGCTTGCCCAGTGTTCCAGGATATTGCTTATGGCCATGGTCACTGCTGTTTGTCTGTGTTGTCCTTATTCTCGTCCTCCTGTTTCTGGTCTTCGTACATGAGCTCTCTCAGGTTGATGTGGTAGTGGCGCTCTGTCTTGTCGGCCACTATCTTCTGCAGCACCTTGGCCCATTCGGCACCGTTGCAGGTGCTCTCGTTCTCCAGGATGCTCACGAACTGCACGGCACAATAGAGCGCAGCCAGGTAGTTGGCCAGGTGCAGTTCGCCCATGTGCCCCAGTATGCCGTTGTCGATGGCTGTGGCCAGGAAGATGCCCAGGATGAGCACGGTGAAGTCCTGCACCATCTTCCACATCTTCTTGGAGCGCAGGCGGCCGCCGAGGATGTACTTCGGGTTGCGCTGCAGCTGCTCCTTGTACTTTTCATAGATGCGGCGGTTGCACCTCCATGCCGTGTAGCAGTCCACCAGCAATGCGAAGAAACAGATGGCGATGAAATTGAGGGAAGGCGCTACGTAGCACCAGACTACCGACAGAGCGCAGGCCACGATCCGCAGGAGAGGAAAAGTGTTTTGCATGTGTATTCTATTTTTAATGGTTATTACTCTGATGCAAATATAGGGCAATGCCGCCGTGAGGAGCGGACAGAGCCGCGCCCTGCCGTGCCGACCGCTGTCCGCACCGTGGGGAGGAGAAACACTATATTTGCAGAAAACGAAACGAAATATGTCAGGACTGACCGAGAGAACCCTCAGCCGCATAGACAAGTGGCTGAGCTACGGCACGAGCATGGAGGCGGCTTTTCCAAAGCTGGAGCAGCGCTACCGCATGCAGGTGTGCTCTGAGTTTTACAAGCGATGGACGCAGAACCGCGACATTGACCCGCGCACCGTGTGCCGCAACATCGCACGGCGCGACTATGAGTTGTTCCTCAACCAGGCCGCGCAGGGCAACCGGGATGCGCAGGAGTATGTGCTTGCGCTGAAGATTACCGTGGACGACGAGGGAAACGTCTGCCCGCGCACGGTCACGGAGCTCAACAACGACGTGTTGGTGTGCAACCACCTGATCCGTTTCTTCCAGACCGACGAGAGTCCGCGCCACAAGGCAATGTTCCTGGGGTCGGCAGAATGGCTCATCCGCACGGGCAAGCAGCAGAACAACGACCGTGCCGTGGCCAAGGGTATGGAGGCGCTGGCCAAGGTGTATAAGGACTTCGACGAGGAGAAGGACGCTACGGACGAGATGCCGGATATGAGCCGCATTGCCATCACGCAGGACGTGAGCATCGTGAAGCGCGACCGTGTGAACTATACCGAGGAGGAGAAGCTGCGCATGGCCCGCAAGTATGGTCTCACCACCAAAGACCTGCAGGAGATAGAGGACGACGAGATGTTCGGCGACAAGCGCGAGGAGGAGCCGGACTACTTCGAGTATATGGAGGAGAAGGACGAGGAGGATGTGATTAGACACGGGCACATGGAAGAAAGCGAATTGACGAATCCTGAGCCGACGGATGATACGGAATGAGCGAAACATAAACAGAAGTATCTGTTTGAGGTAAACAGAAGTATCTGTTTGGCTTGAGGGATGCCTATACCTACAGACAAACAATAGGTATAGTTTGGAAAACGAAGGTTCAAACGATTTCATCAAAAGAGTCGGCTCTTTTCATCAAAAGAGTCGGCTCTTAACAAAAAAACACCCATTGAAGGGTTGGATGAAAACCATTGATGGTATGGGTAAAATGAGTAACAAATTCATAAAGATATGAACTATTCAATTAAATGCAGAAAGGAGACCCACAATGGCTAAGGACTGGGTAGGCGGTTCGGCCGCTGTATTCAAGACGTTGGGCGCAAGCAATCACACGGATGCGGAACGGCAGCGGGAGGATTACTATGCCACTGAACCGAAGGCAACGGAATGGCTGTGCAAGCTGGAGCGGTTTGAGGGCAGGATTCTTGAACCTTCGTGCGGTGAGGGTCACATGAGTCGGGTTTTGGAGGCAGCAGGGTATGAGGTGGTGAGCCGCGACCTTGTGGATAGAGGGTACGGCGAGGTAGCCGACTTCCTTGCAATAGACAACTTGGCGTGGGACGGCAACATCGTTACCAACCCGCCCTACAAATATGCGCAGCAGTTTGTGGAGAAGGCTCTGAGCATCATCCCAGAGGGAAAGAAGGTGGCGATGTTCCTGAAGCTGACTTTCCTGGAAGGCAAAGCCAGACGTGCGCTGTTCAAATCTACCCCCCCCCATTCGTGTTTGGGTAAGTTCGTCACGACTGAAATGCGCTATGAACGGGGACTTCGACAAGTACGGCAGCAGCGCAGCGGCTTACGCATGGTTCGTGTGGGAGAAAGGGTATAAGGGAGAGACAATAGTGAAATGGTTTAACTGATACAAAAATGGAAGAAAACTTCATCGCGCACCTTGAGGAAACATTGGAGAGGTGCAAAAAAACGGAACACACACTTATGTTCCTCCGTCCCGTGACGCTGGTCAACGGGAAATGGTATGCCGACGGCAACGAGATGACGGAGGAGGAACTGGTGGAGAAGGGATATGCGCGAAGAATGCGGCGGTGTGAAAGTTGAAAGAAAGTTGATGCGAACTTTCTTCCAACTTCCACGCCCTGCCGGCAACTCATCTTCCGCTCGGCAGCACGAACCAACCGCCACCGCCACAGAAGAACTTGCAACCTAAGTACAGCGTATCGAAGGCATCCGTGAAGTCGGTACGCTGCTGCAGGGGTAGCGTGTCCTCGCTCTCAGGCTTCTTCTCCTGACTCTTGTCTTTGTGAAAACCCTTGTACGAAATCTGCACCTCACAGAGCTGCATGGCTATGATAAGGTCGGGATTGTTCACTTGGTTGATGCGGATGGCAGGATAGGAGAGGTGAGCCAAACCGTCGTTGATTATCTTGTGTTTCACCTCATGTTTCTCGGGAGCACCCATATCTATGGCCGTCACGTTCCACCCTCGCTTCTCCAATTCTGCAATCACGGTCATATAGAATCGCTCGTCTGACGAAGCATACGATGCTCCCTGCTTGGCCGTGGAATCATAGAAATACGTCACGTCGCGGTTGATGGCCCGCTTCGGGGCATAATAATCCGAAAAATCGGCAATCAGTTCACGCAGCTTGCGCTCGTTCTTCACGTAGAAGCTCTTGATGACGTTCAAGCATTCCATGCCGTCACGCTCGTACCTCTGGCCAACCACCAGCGTATTGATGTTAGCATTGTAATCCAAGGCTATATATAAAGGTAGCGAGTTGATGCAGTCGGAATCCTGGCGCGAGTCATTGCGCTCGCCCAATTCCTTGAAGTCGGGTTGGTAGCTCTCACTCGTGATTTTCCGTCCACCGATGATGCCCGACACCTTTTGCGTGGTAAAGTTGGCAGATGACAAGGGGTCTATCTCGTCGGGGATATAACCGTGGACATGGTCGATGTCGAGGTTGGAGTAAAAGCCATCGTTTGTCTTCTTTACTTTGATGTTGAGGATTGAAATTGCGAAGGTCATGGGTGGAAGATCGCGGCGCATCTGCCTTATGTAATCCTCACCCAAAACATCCACATTGTCGAGCGATGACGCACGACGCACACAGAAAGCCACACGGCGTAGCTCACGCAGATAACCGTCCGTGAACTTCTTTGATCGCAGGAACATCTGCATCTCGAAATCCTCTTCCGGCGTGATAAGGTATTCGTAATCGTAAACCAGTTCGGCATCGTCCTGCGGAATGAGCTTATAGTTGACAGCCATCTCCACCATTCCCTTTGTGACGTGTTGCCCGTGATTGGGCATTATCTTGAACTGTCCCTCATGCTTCATCATCTTCAGAGCCACGGCACGGATCATCGTGCGCAACTCCTTCGGCACCACATGCACCGAGTGACCCGTCTTCTTGGCATTATACAGCAGGTCGTTGTAGCGTATCACCTTGTTGGCATAATCTTCCAACTGCTCCTGCACCCACCGATAGGTCTTGCCCTTGAATGGACCCGTCTCCACCGTCAAGTCCAGTTTCTCCTCCTCCCTTTCCAGCCACGACCCTTTGGCCGTAAGGGCAGCATCCGAGAGAAAGCGCGTGCTCTTATACATCGGATTATACTCCGTAAAGTTGATGTCACCCAACGGATGCGTCTGGCCTGAAAGAGCCGGCAGCAACTCGTCAGTTACCTTTTTTAGCGGAAAGAACCTCGCTTCGTCCCCCACAAGAGCGCTGAAGGTGTAACTGTTGGAACTGGCTACCTGTGAGAGGGATATAAGAACCCATCCGGCACCATTGGCAAACCAGATGTAGTTGTCGTAGTTCTTGGGCTTGAAGATGCTCTCGCGGGCATGTTTGGGCGGTCGTCCCCAACCGAAATGGATGCCCTGCGTAAAGCCGAACATACGCTCCATGGCCGCCATCGTGCTCGGAATGGTCTTGCCGAAGCCCTGCTGACGCGACACTGCCACCCATGCACCCAGCATACCAGGCATGGAGTTGCTTGCCGTCCAAACGTATGGAGCCACCAGTCCGTCGGTCTTACCCACACGGCGGGCAGCAATCACCCGCTCGTCTTTGGCTCCCATATAGAGCGACTGCTGCTGGAATTTTGTTAAGTATATGTTGTGTGCTTGCTGCATGGTATTGTCTTTTTCTGTTGCAAAAATGAGAAAAAGCCTGTTCCCGATACGGACAGCCGTACACACAGAAAATCCGCGCCGGCAAGCACCACGAAGGGCAGACGTTATCACAACGGCTACCCTCCTAAAGTTCTAAGAATGAAAATTACGAATCTCTTTTTCTTACTTCAACATATTACCTCTAATAGATTATCATGCCTCCCCACGCAACCTTATAAACCATTTTGCCAAACTTGTGTGTAACCTTCAGGGCTTTGCGGAAACGTGAATTAGCACGTTCTTTGTAAGCTTCAATGTCCCAATACGGGGCATCCGGGAAGCCGTGAGACCAATAAGGCAATGGGCGGTATTCCTTCGCGCGGTTTTTAACAACCAAATAGCGCAAGTAAGTAAAGCTCGCTTTAACTATTTTCTTCGCTTGTCTTGTCTTCATTATCGTTATTGTTATTAAGCATCTCATGCCGTGCTCCCTTGAGCCACGACCTGAGATTGATGTACTCCTCTTTTCCCAGGTTGGCATCACGCCACTCGGCATACTCGTCGTAGGTCAGGTGGTGCTCTATGATGAGCACCATGTCCTCGGGCGACAGGAAGTCGCAATCCTCAAAGTCGCACATGCCACCCACTTCATCGGCCACCCAGTACCACGAGCGGCTACCCTCGAACAACTGCTCATTGACGAGTGTCGCAAGCAGGTTGCATGCGTTATGGAACATCGACACTGCCGACCGTTCCTGTTCTCTCTTCTTCTTATCCATATCATTGAAATTTTAACTGTTACTCATTCGTCGCCCTCCACAAGCCTTAGTCCGTGACGCATGGCCGTAACCTCCATGCGGGGAGAGCGCCTTGTCTGGCTGTCATAGCACACCCAGGTCACGTGGTCGGCATCGGCGAAGTAGTTGTGGAGCTTAATCATCAGATGCTTCTGGGCACTGCCATTGGGCGAGATGGTCTTGCACCTGAAGCGCGTCTTGCGCTCAAGGCCGTACTTCTCACGCAGAGTCTCGATGCGCCTCAGTTCGCGCATCCTCTCGGAACGCCGTTTGATGAACTCGCGGTACTTGCGGATGTTCTTCTGCTTCAGAATCTCCAGCGGATGCGGATGAGTGGCCCTGTAGCGGCGGGTGCCCTCGAGCGTCACCACCTGCCGCACTCCGTTCTCAAAAGTGAGCACGGCAGTCCTCTGTATCTTTGTCTCTGTAGGCATTTCAATCATAATCTTGCTTTTTTTATTTGGATTGTGTTCATGGAAACGACTTTTTGTTAACACGTCACAGCGCACATGTTAAGGAAACAGGCTTATCGTTTACACGAGCTGCCCGATTGGGCGCTGCTTCCAGCCCTGCACGGGCAGCTCGCAACCATCAACACTATATACACATATCTATTATCTGTTCTCTTTGCTTTCCTGTTTGGGTAGAGATTCGCTTACTGCATGCAAAATTTCGCACAGCACACCCAGGGCTTTTTCTCTGTCGGCGTTCAGGATGTCAAGCGTAGGGACAACCGCGATTGCAATGCCCAGGAGAAACTCTCTGGGCTTCAGGCCTCCCTGTATGTAGTTGTCGGCAAAAACATCCACCATGCCATCGCACAGTTTTTTCGCCCTGGCCGCATCAACATCGGGGCAGACGGCTTGCAGCCCCTTCCAGAAATCTTCGTACTTCATATCTCTATCTCAGGAATAACGGTTTTGAACTCTACCTCGCCGTTGGGGCCGAAGGTGTAATTGAACTGAATCCTCGCTGTGTCGCACTTGCCTTCCAGTGCCTTCTGCAGGGCCTTCATCACCGACTGGCGTACATGATATGCCATGCTGGTGTCAAACGGCTGGTACATCTGCGGCTTGTGCTGGTGGTAGAAGGCATCGTGGAGTGCCCTACGGCAATCGGCTTCCTCTCTCCTTATCAGTGCTTCCTTCTGCCCTGCGTCTTGGAGGTCACGGCAGAGCGCTGCGTACCGCGCCTTCAGTTCGTGTATCTGCTGCTGAATGGCATACTTGTTGCGCTGAATGCTCTCTCTGACATCCCGCTCTGCAGCCAACTTGGCCGCATACTGTTCGCGGAGCGCCACCATACGGCGGTCAAACTCCATCTGTGTGATAGGTTCTTTTTCCATGTTCTTTTCTCTTTTTGTGTGATTGTTATCTGGGGCGCAATGCGCCGGTATCTTCGCTGTGTGTGTAGCAGTCGGGGCAGTACCACTTGCCTGCCGCCTCCTCCCAGCCTGAGAGGTGCGCCACTACGGCGGCCTGCTCCTCGTCGGACCAGGCGATGATGTCTCCGTCGTGCAGTTCATGCCCGCATCGGTCACACACGACGGCATACATCCGCACCTCTCTCAGCATGGGTGCGCTCCTTCCTCGTCGGGATCGGGCAGCAGCCCCTCCATGCGGCACAGCTCCTCGCTGATGTGCCTGTACATGGCATGGCTCCACTCGTCACCCGGCTTGCCGTTGAGGTCATCGGCATACCCCTGCAGTTCGCGCAGGCACTTGTATCGGCCCAGGTCGTGCATGATGTTGCCCACGTACTCGTTCTCACCCTGCGTGACGCCACCAAGCAGGTGGATGAGCGCCTCTCTGATTTTCCTAAAGATTTTCATCTTCACCGCGCATCAGGTTATGTTTCACGTCTTCATACATGGCCATCTGCAGTTCCTTACCATCGAAATGGCCGAGCGCCACCAGCTGCCCGTTCTCCTCGGTGGCATCCTGTGCCGAGGGTGCCGTCGAGCGGATGACAAACAGGTCGAACTCGCGGACATAATCTATCTTGTCAGGGTCCAACTCGGGCATGTTGTTGCGGGCATTCATGCGGATGCGGCGTATGTCCTCCTTGGTCAGCGAAGGATGTTCCTTCTGTGCCTTGCGCACGGCTGCAAGTTCAGTCTCGAGCCGTATCTGCTCGGCAGCTTCCAGGAAGATGTGGAAATTCTGCCAGAGAGCCACCATCGTGAAGATGTTCTTGGCTCCCTTCTTTCCCGTAGCGAGAATCGATGTGGCAAATGTTTGCTCGAGCAGGAGGTATCTGCCCTCGCGCATCCACGTCAGAAGACCTTTCCTCTCTATTCTGTCAAGCGCGGCAAATCCCTGCAACATTCTTTTCTGCAGGCGGCGACCCTTGAAGCCGCTGAGAATGAAATTCCAAATTCTCTTGATTGTTCTTGTAATCATAATGTATATGTTTTATAGTTTGATGTTCAACAAATACTCCCTATATCTTCACAGACCGTGGGAGCCTCTAAAAACCTAAAAAATGAAGTATCTTATGTGTGTATGAAAAACAAACGCCGCCGCTATCCTCGCGGACCGCCAGGCGGCCACAATCAACGTAGTAATTAACGTTAGTGCGTGACGAACCTGGTGCCATCCACTTCGAGCACCAGAACGTCGTTGACCACCCTAATCTCACCGCTCTCCACGAATTGTACCCGCCGCTGGTGGCGCAGGGTATCAACAGACAGGCAAACGCAGTTGCCCTCATCCACATGTCCGCTCTTGGTGAGGAACTTGATGTAGAACGGCATGCGCTGCACGTTACGTGCTGTCTGGGGATGCACGTAGCCTGTTGTCCTGCGTCCCGTGCGGGGGTCGTCCCACTGCCACTTCTCGGTGTAGCGCCGCAGTTCGGTGTAGGACTGGGTTGGTCGGATTTTCATATCTATTGCTATTCTATGTTTATTCTATCTGAAATGTCGGGAACTCCAGATGCAGGAACTTGTCGAGCGCTGCCGACACCTGCTTGGGCTGCTTGCCGAGCGCCACCTTCCTGTGACGGAGCACGTCGGGGAACAGGATGTTGCGCAGGGCATTGCCCCAGTCGGCCTTGTCGGTGAACAGGCCGTGGTGGGGATAGAACGCCAGGGAGTAGCCCGCCAGCTTCACGGGGTATGCCCGTTCGTACATGGGTCCGCTGATGGTTATGCTCTGCCCGGCAGAGTACAGCACGAGGTGCGAAGACACCTCGCTCACATCGTCGGCAGGAGTGTAGAGCACGTGGCGGGTATAGTCGCACAGATACTTGTCCACGAGCACCGCACAGTCGCGGCTGGTGGACAGCACCAGGTCGGTGATCCATCCGCGCTCAAAACATTGCTGCAGGAACACCACCGTGTCGGCAGGCACAATGGGCATGGCAAGCACCATCACATGCGGCTCCTCGATGAGGAACGCGATGGCGCGGTATAACTTCTCCATCGTCACATCGCCGTGCGTGTAGAACGTGAGCGCCCTGGCTGGAGCCTGCACCACCGCCTGCGGCAACTTCTTATCCACACAGCAGGGCGGAATGAAAAGCAATGTATCGTCCATATCCGCACTGTTTATGCTATGCGCCTGATGGGCATGATGATGATCTGTACGGGAGCCACGGGCTCGTTGGCCACCAGGAGCGCCTGCTTGTCGGCACTGCTGAAGAGCATGCGCACCTCGCCGTCCAACGTGTTCATGGCGTTGAGAAGCATGGGTGCACCCAGGCAGATGCTGAAGCCTTCCTCGCACTGCACGTCCTCCAGCAGTACCTGCTCTGCTGCCACCGATGCGTTGATGGTGTCGGCGGCTTCCACCAGCAGGCAGTCTCCATCCCTGCGCAGCATCACCGCCTGTGTGGCGCTGTCGCTGAAGATGCTTACGCGCCGGATGGCACCGGCCATCTCCTTGGCATCGAACACCGCGTAGTACGGACTGCCCACGGGGATGATGGCGTTGTAGTTGGGGTACTTGCCCTCCAGCGCCTTGCACACAAACTCCGTGTCATCGGACTGGAAGCGGATATTGTTGCCATCGGTGTCGATGCTGATGTCTCCCTCACCGGCAAAAGCCGACAGGGCGCGGAAGAAGCGGTTGTGCACGATGATCCTGCAGGGTGTGCCTGCACGGAAGAAGTCGCTGCCCATAAAGGTCTTCTTCACCAGCTGGCGGGTGTCGGTGGCCACAAAGTAACAGGATGAGCGGTCCTCAGAGATGTCGATACACAGCGAGTTCAGGATGCGCTTCACCTCCTCGCGGCACGAGAAGGCCTGCGCATCGTTGACAGCGGCGAAAAAGTCGGCCGCAGGTAGGACTATGCTGGTCTGCCCCTCCTGTGCCAGGGCAGGTATCTGCGGAAAGTCGGTACCGTCCATGTAGGACAGCACCACCCTACCGCTCTTCACCTGCTCGCGCACCGTCATGCAGTAGTCGAGCGTGAGGGAGTGGTTGTCCTCCAGCGTCATGTTCACAACGCAGTCGGGCAAAGCCCCCAGGAAGGACAGGATGCTGCCGATGGGCAGCGCCACAGGTGACGTGAACGTGCCGCTGGTCAGTGTGAGGGGTGCGGGGATGGTGAGTTGCGACTCGGTGGTGGATGTGGTGAACATAAAGCGTCCGTCCCGCATGCTCAGCAGCACGTAGTCGAGGATGCTCATGGCGTTGCGTTTCTGCATACACTTGGCAGACACGCCCAGCGCTGCCGAGAGCGCCTTGGAGGATATTGCCTGAAGTTTCATTTTTTTTGTTTATTGTTATGGGTTATACACTCAAAATGGAAGGTCGTCGTCGTCTGGGTTGTAGCCAGCGAAGTCGGGCTCTGCTCCCTGTGCAGGTGCCACATAGCCGGTGGCGGCTCCTGCCTGGGCATACGTGGGCTGCTGGTACGGAGAGGGCTGTGTGGGCTGTGGCTGGTAGAGCATGGCCAGACGTTTGTTCATGCGCTGGCGGATGGCCTTGAAGAGGTGCGAACTCTCGTCGGTGGGGTCCTGGTTGACAATCTCGGGGTCACGTTCCTTGTTGGCCTCCTTCACTTGCTCCACGAGCTTGGGGAACATCTTCACCACCGTCTTGATGTGTTCGGTGGAGAAGGACAGCTGCATCTCATGCGTAGGCACGTTCACGTTTGTGTTGCCACGCTCCTGTGCCGATTGCCGCACACGGTTCTTGTACTGCTCGTTCAGAGGCCAGATGTTCACGCGCATCTTGGCCAGCATCCGCTGAGGGTTGTTGGCAGCAGCCTCCACCTTAATCTCGTTTGCTGCGATGGGTATGCAGACAAACGCTCTCTCAGGGTTCTTCGCATCGATACCCTTATACACCTGCGCTCCACTGAGCGAGAGCAGGTCAATATTTCCACTGTAGCTTGCCATTTTTGTTAATGTTTTTGGTTTGTCATTTTACTTTTATTCTCACTCTGCTGTCTTGTCGTACCTTATACCGTTCTCTTGCCTGATACTTGGACACTTACTTTTTCAAGTTCCGAAATGATTTCTTCAATCGTGATTATACGAGCGGGTGGATTATACTCAGAACATAGAGGTTGCAATCCAGCATACTCTATTTTTTCAACGTCATAGACCGAATAGCTCTCGGTACAATACTCATCGAAGAACTTGTCAGGCTCTTTACCAATCGGATAGTCGAAGACATCTTTTCCTTCGGCAGCAATCCTGTCGTAGTCTATATAGCGCCCTTTGCAGGGTGTAAACTTACCGATGTCTTTAGGCGTGAAACACAGAAGCGCCTGGGGCCAGACGATGCCACGCAGTCGGCGGAAGTCCTTTTTTGCCTGTTGCTCATCACCGATTCCAAAGCAAAATCCCCTGGCTGTGCTTGCTGAGCCACGGAGTTTACTATGGTCAGTGGTTTTCTTCAGCGTACTGCCTTGAAAAAACTCATACAATTCTCTGAGCGACATGTAACGATATAATTTCATACTCTATATTTTGCTTAAAAATTCTACGTCCATATTCTCTATATAAGAACCTCCAGGAACTCTATACAAGAACCTCCAGGAAGAGCAACCCAAAACCTATAGGTACTTTTTTCGGGTCCATCAGAACGGCAGGCCATCCTCCTTTATGTCCAGCACTGCCGCCGTGGCTGTGGTGACTGCCGCAGGTGGAGCCATGCGCCTGCCCTGCTTGCGTGTCTTGTTGTTCTCCCAGCGTTCCTTCTCATCATCGGTGAGCCGTACGATATTGCCGTCATCGTCGCGGTATGGCAGCGGGTCGGGCTGTTCTGCAAAGGCTTTTGCTATGCGCTTGAGCTCTCGGTAATCCTTCGGTATCGCATCCTTGCCGGGGCGGTAGAAGAAGAATACATGCTTTGACGTTTGCAGGTAGCGGATGAACTTCGGCTCAATGGTGTTGTCATTCTCCCACTCGCGCCCCGTGAAGTACTCCTGCGTAACCCATGCCTGCAGCTTGAAGCACTTGCGCTGCTTGTCGCTCTCGTTCTCGAAGAGGTGCTTCGGGTTGCAAGTGATAGACATATTCTCGCAATAGTCGTATATCTTCTTCTTGAAGGTGGCACGGCTATACTCCTTGCTCTTACCCTCGGAAGCGTCTGCCCAGTCACGCATAAACTCGTTGAACATATCGTCGGTACAGATAGGCACTCCATAGACCTCGTTGCGAGAGAAGAACCACTCAAAGTAGCGCACGATGCTTTCGGTGAGCTTCTGCACCATCTGACGGCGACGCACATTGCCTTGCGGTGCAATGGCAAAGGTGTGATAGCGCATGAGGAACTGAACAGCAAGAGCGCAAAGGTAGATGGTCTGGTTGCGGTCGGTGTCGTCAATCTCCTCTGGCTTCATACTAAAGTTCTTCATCAATGCAGATGGCAAGCGGGCTGCCTTGTGCTTCTGTGGATTGGCTCGCGCGAAACGATTGGAGAAGCTGACGAGGGGAAAACGTCCTACCGTAGAATCGTCATCATCCGACATCGGATAGTTGCAGGTGATAACACTCTTAGGTGCATCCTCCGCAGCGAACGTCACAGGGTCAACCATCTTTCTCTCTACAGTCAAGCCCGACGTAATCATGTTATAGAAATACTTCATGGGAAAAGCCTTTGGTTTGTCTTCCCAATGCAGTACTCTGTATTTGTATGGCTCAGAAGACAATTTGCCCAATTCAAACTTAGCGTCTGTGACTGAAACAAATCGCTTCATATCAACATCGAGCACATAAACAGCACTTCCCACCACCAATTTTACGATGAGCGACTTGCCCGAACCGCCAGTAGCCTGCTTTTCATCTGGAATGTCGTCTTCGAGGAAGTAAGGGCAAACGGGGAGCATACCTTTATCGGAACGATAACACAGACGACCGATAGCCGAAATCATATTGACGAAATGCGCACCTATTATGGCTTGTTCTTCATCCGTCAATTTCTTTTTGTTGCGTTGCGCTTCCTGTTCCTGTTCCCAAAGGACATTTGAACAACCGCGCACAATACGCAGAATAGGCCAAAGGTCTTGCTCGCGCTGACCTTGCCAATCGACTACCCATCGGTAGGTTTGCGCCCATTCTTCGAGGTCGGCTTTCATCTGCCCTATCTCGAATGTAGAGAACACCAAAGACCCGTCCTCGTTCTGCATCTTCTCTTTCTTGTCTATCGCTTCCAAGCGGTCGCGGTATTCCTGGCGCTCGGTGATGGTGAATGGTGTCTTGAAGGCTCGCATCGTAAAATCGTACGGTTTCTTGGCGAGCGAGGGGATGAAGAAGTTTATGTCATCGTAAGACACCGTGCGGATGCTTTCGGGCGTTATCTTCAATGCCACATTATTGAAGTAGAAGTACTCCGTCTTGGCATCAAATGCGTCGGCAAAGTTTATCACCATGCTCTGCAAACCTCCGGCAGATTTCTCCGTGAAAGCCTTGTCTATCATATTGGCACAATCGGACATCAAGCGTCGCTCGTTGTCGCTATGCCGCCATGCCTGTTCTATATATTCCAAGAGCAATGTCTTGGCTGCCTGGATGATGCTCTTCGCATCAATATACTCCACAAAACATTTGTTCAGGTGGATATACTGTCCTACGAGGTCGGTGCTCTCGGGGTCTATCATGCGGTAATATCCGTGAGCAGTCATAAAAAGCCACAACCTTGTGGGCGATAACTTGCAGGTAGGCGGCTTTGGCTTTCCGCTACGAGGATCACGCGGACATTCTATCTCGAATGGCTCCGTGTTCCTGGCTCCACGCAATCGGGAGTAGAGTGGAAGACGCACATCGTGGTCGAACTGGAAGTTCTCTTCTGCATTCATAGTGTATGTCAGCAGATAGTCGCGCACGCTTCGGGGAGAGCAGCCATATAGCCATTGCCAACGTCGGCAATAACGCGAGCGGAAACCATCGGGCAGCATTGCATAATACAAAGAGCTGAACTTTGTGCATATAGCCCCGCAGTCGCGCTGTGAGGCAATGTCGTTGGGATAGAGGATTATCACACGCTCGGCAAAGCGGTTCATCTTCTGATATTGCACAGCACTGAAATCAAGATTCTCCCGTTTCCACTCGCCACGCTCTATGTACCAAAAATTTCTCCGTCCAATGGAGAACGCCACATGATACCAACAAAAGTCATGAAAATGCTGGTCTTCTGCCTTGTCAAGGCGCAAAGAACGCATAGCATAATACACGCTCAATGCGTCTTCGGGTGTGCGGCAAAACACGATATTACGAGCCTTTATCTCGGCGGTGGGTATTTCGACATCTATCTTCTTAAACGTGCCTTTAGGTTCTCCGAGCTGATTCGTATTCTCTTCCCAGTCCTCACGGGTCTCGGTATATCTTTCTTCGGGATCAAACTTCTGTATGGCAGCATGCACGGCTGTATTGTCGCTCTTGCGATTATCCATCGCATGAACAAACACGTTGTCGCCCATGAGCCACTTGCTCACCTTCCTCACGCTATGCTCCTCGGCGGTAGAGAACACTATCGGTTCGCTCCCTGCCATTGCCGGACGGAAGAAGCATCCGTAGGAATTTTGCGGACCTATCTCCTGCGAGGCAAAGCATACGAACAGCGGGTTCCAGGGCGTACCGTGAATAATCTCGCTCACATGCTGACCGTCGCGTATCACATCGGGCAGCGTCACGCTCAGAAGGGAATAGATACGGAAGTCCTTGTTGAGCATGTCAGGCGTGAACGTACTGCCAAAGCCGAAGCGAGGCAACCCCTTGTCGAGCGCCACCTCACACCCAAGGGCAGCAAGCTCTTGTGGCGAGAAGTCGGTCTTCGGCATGAAAGAGAATGTCTCGATGGTCTGCTGTGCCTGGGTACGGTAGTCCATCTTGGCAAACACCTCTGGGAAGGCACGGCGCACCTCGTCGGTATCGCCATACACATCCCTTACAAGTCTTTGACAGAT
>OBSA01000059.1_pt1 | contig 39476 bp, 61 predicted proteins | sample 1501291 | NCBI WGS metagenome assembly OBSA01 (sample SAMEA3360679, study PRJEB22359) | human gut metagenome | biome: ENVO:urban biome; feature: ENVO:human-associated habitat; material: ENVO:feces | place: Bangladesh | collected 2011 | reverse complement strand
TACATTTTTATTACAAATTTTTTTAATTAAATATAAACTTTATAATAATATATAAGTATAATATATAGTACAAATTAAACATAATCAGTTAAAATAATAATGTAGAGAACAAATTATAAGAACATAAAGAAATTAGGTTTATTAATTATTGCATTTGAAGGAACAGAACATCTTTATAATATTATTTCTGAGCTTAGAGATTCTGTTGATTATGTTTCCATTGGATTGTAGAGATTATCTTATCATGGTGATAAAATTTCTGAAATTGATTTACAGGAAATATTCCGATTACGTGATGAAGATAAATTAGTTGATAATATTGTTGAAGTTGAATTAGATACAACAAAACCTGCAAGAGAACAGGAAACAGATAAAAGAAATATGTTAATTCAAGATGCTCAGGATAATGGTTGTACACATGCGATTGTAATAGATTCAGATGAATATTATACAAAGAAAGCGTTTGAGAGTGCATGTAAAATTATAGATGATAATAATTATCCTATTACATATTGTCAGTATATAAATTATTATCATGATTATAAACATTTCTTAGTATATCCGTTTAAAGATGGTATGTATGTACCTTTTGTTACAAGAGTAGAATATAGACATTCATTTGAATGTACTGATTTCCTTTTACCTTCTGATCCTACAAGACGTTTTGTAAGACCGTATTCAGGAGTAGAAAACGTAGTCGGAAGAGATGGTCAAATTCATAAGATTAAACAATATACAGTAGATTACCATGTATTTAAATGGAATGAAGTTAAAATGCATCATTTGAGCTGGCTTCGTGCAGACATCCGAAAGAAACTTGAAATGTGGTCATCAAAAAAATGTTTTGATAATTATGATGATTTAATTGATAGAGCTGTTAATTCATTTAATAATTTTGATGAAAGTTGTGATAAGGCACAAGCTTTGATGTTGTTTAATACACCAGGTAATACAGTAGATGTTAAGGCATTCCCTAAACAATATATTCATCCTAAGGTTGATTATAACACAAGATTACGAAAAGTTAAGAATTACAAGAAACTTATTGTATTGTCAATGTGTATGGATAAACCAGTATATAATGAACTTGAAAAAGTATGTCAGGAAACATGGAAAACAAATATCGATGATAATATGAATATTGATTTCTGGATTTATACTGATGCAAAAGAAGGTGAAGATACACATGTAGATGAAAGTAATCACATGATTTATATAAAGAGAGAATATACACGGGATGAAGATGCTTTATATCATACATATTCAAAAACAATATTTGCTATCAGGGAATTAAAGAAATTAAATATAGATTATGATTATTTAATCAGAACCAATAATTCAACATGGATAAATCTTCCATTAATGAATGAATTCCTTTCATATCAAGAAGATGATTCACAAATATTTACCGGAAGAATGTATGGAAGTTTCTGGTCAGCATTTAATATATATGCTGGTGGCGAACTTATGGTATTCTCAAAAAGAAATATCGATATATTAGATAAAATGTCTGGCGATAATCCTATTAAATTTGAACTGCAAGTTTTAGGATGTGATGATAATTTAATATTTGGTTTATGGAATAAGAGATTAATGAGACTTAAACTTAGACAATCTAATTATATTCATTCTTTTGAAGATTCATTATTGATAGATAAAGATATTCCATCAGAATATGATTTTTCTCAGATTGCAATTCAAGTGAGAACATATGGTGTTCCTGATAGACTTGAATATGATATTAAGAAGATGCGAGATATTCAAGCAAAATGGAAAATGAATAAAGAATCATTAGATATATTATATGATAAGATGATGAATGAACATTATGATAAATTTATTCATCCTATTAAATATAGTAAACAAGAATGGTTTAAACTTAATGAAGAAACAAAGACATATTGTAAATTTGAAAATATAATGGATCGAGAGGATGGTCTTATCTATTTAAGAAATAGACAGAGAGAATGTGGTTATACACCAACATTAATTTAATTTATAATGATTATTATATAGGAGATTGAAGATTTAATATTTTCAATCTCCTATATTTGTTAAAAGATGTTAGTAATATAGACTTTTTTAATTATATGTTTTTTTATTTGACTTAAAAGATGTATCTTTGCATTGTTAATAAACAAGTAAAATAGAATAATATATTGTATGCAACATTTATATCAGTTTTTACAGAGTAAGAGATTACCTGTTAAAGAAATATTGAGTTGTAACTGTCAAATAACTGAAAAAGTTGATGGTTCTGCATTTCAATATTATAAGCATCAAAATAAGGTGATGTATGGTAAGCGTCCAAATGCTCCATATATACCATCAAAAAATATCATTGATGAGTTTGATCTCATTATGAATAATATGTATAATAATGCATATAACATTATTCATAAGAATGAAGATAAGATTCCATCTGATATAGAAATATTGAATTTCGAAATATTTGATAGAAACAAAGATAATCACATTATTAAATATAATGGTGAATATAAGAATGATATTGTTCTTCTATCGGGTTATGATATGTTTGGATGTGTTCTTCCTGAATGTCGTTTGAAAGAGATTAGTGAACTTCTCGATATTAGTTGCATAAATCTCCTGTATGACGATTATTTTGATGAAGCATATATTTTATCACTGATGGAAAATAAATGCGATACAGAGAAGATATGGTATCAAATTTTAAGTTTGTTGGATGATAAGATAGATTCAAAAAATGTGGAGGGATTCGTTCTTACATTTAATGAACATACAGATATTGAGAATATAAACAGAATTGTAAAGGTTCAATCACCTATGTTTCATGAAAAAATTATGGAACATTTAGATGAAGAAAAGAATATGAAACAAGCTATAAATCTTGAGAATATTTATGACTTGTTCATTAATAATAATGATTTAAATTATAATGAAGATTACAATCCTGTTAAGAAAATATGTCAGTTATATCTGGCATTAGAGATCATAAATAAAGACTTTTCGGACATCGAAAATATTTTGAAAAATATTGAGATTTTGAGAAATCAAGAAATAAATATTAAACTAATATCGAAATATTATTATATGTTTCCATCAAGAATGGAAGATATAGAATATCCAACGATATTGAAATTCTTATTTCTTGTGTTCAGAAATAAAAGAGTAAAAACACCACTATGGTGTTCATTAGACTATCAACTGAATATAGTAAATCCTTTTATAGAGAATTACATATTTGGTAAAAAGTAGACAAATTCATTAATTAATAATATAAAAAATAATTTAGAATATGGTAATCGCAATGCAAAATCAGTTTAATGACGAATATATGAACAACGACAATTACGCTATTGATTCAGTTACAAATACTGGAAAGAATTATACTATCAATAATTCTATGGATGTTGATGTAAATCTTGATGTTCTTAAGACAGCAGGAATTACAGAAGATGAAATTGATGAAATGTTCAATCTTGATGATGATGCAATTAATAGTTCTATTATTGCATTGGACAAGAAGGATAAGAAGCAAATTGAAAAGTTGAAGAAAATGTCTTCTAAGAGCAAGAAGAAACTTGAGGATGATATTATTCTTGTAAAGAAGTTTGTTGATAATCCTACACATGATAATTTCAATAAACTTTGGGAGCGTTTCTATTTTGGTGTAAAGGGTCATGCATTTAAGTTTATGCATGATTGGGATATGGCAGATGATATGGCTATTCAGACTTTTACACGTGCATGGGAATTTCGTGATAAGTATGATATTGAGAAGGCAAAGTTCAGCACATGGCTTTATACTATTTGTCGAAACTTGTGTCTTGGTGAAATTAACAAGCGTAATAAGGAAAATATCGTTGGTAATGATATTTCTGATATGTTTGATTCAGCTATGTTGAATTCAAGTTCAGCAATGTCTACAAATTCAACACAGTATACAGTAGAGAAAGGTGATTTGGTTGCGAATTCAGCTGATGATCTTGTTGTAAAGATGTATGATACATCTATCAATGAAATTGAAAAACTTGGTGGAAACTATGCAAAGGTTCTTAGAATGAAGTTGGTTGATGATATGAAGATCAGAGAAATTGCAGATCATCTTAATATGAATGAATCAACTGTTAAGAATTATCTGTATAAGGGTAAGGAAACTCTTGAGACTATTATGAAGACAAAACATAAGGGTCTTTATGAGATGTACCTTGAAGCTTCCGGTGATGAGGCTGCAAAAATGATGTAAAATAGACATTATGAAACTATTTGAAAATATAAAAGATTGGTGGAATTCATTTTTAGATGATTACCATCAATCTTCTACTGATAAATTAATTAAAAAAGCATTTCATAAAATAATTCAAAGTGAAACAAATGATAGAAATAGTTTTTTTAATCAGAGTAATTTACGAGCAACAAATAATTTTTATGAGGTTGTACAAGTAATTGATATACCCGAAGAATATCAGTTAAAAGGGCAGCAATGGCAAATTATGGATAAATTAAATGAAATGTCATATTTTGTCTCTAAATATCTTCGTGAAGATTTAAAACTTGGTGATAATGTTACAATACCAGAATTTTACCATGTTGAAGATCCATCAAGTGGGAAACCTTTTAGTTGTAGATATTTGGCTATATGGAATTATCAACCTGTATTGAAATCAAAAAAGAAAATTTATATTGTTAATAGTATTGTAACTACATTAGTTGGAAGTGGTGCAACATTATTGGCAATTTTGTTACTCTAAAAATATGAAGAAATACAGAAACATTTATTTTTTAAAAGGGATGTGGACATAGGGACATGGTTCATAGAATATAGAATATTATGGAACTATGTATAGTTTTGCAAAATAGATAAAAAATTTCGATAAGCAGTTTGATAAGAATCAGGATATGATTATAAATTGTTCAGACTGTAGTAAAAATAAAATAGGTAAGTTTATAAAGGTAAAGAGATAATTTTTATTTCTTTACCTTTTATTTTTAGACTATTTTAATATTATATCATATAATATTTAATAATAATAAAATTTACGTAAATTAAGTCAAAAATGGCAAAGAAAAAGATTACAGTTGAATAGGGAGCAAAGCTTGATGAAGTTAAAGATACAAAGAAACTTCCAGTAAAGCAGGAAGATGAACTTACAAAGGCAGGTATTCCTGAGATGTCAGAAGAACAGAAAGAATATGCACGTGCAACTGTTCGTGCAGAATTTAATAAGAAATTTTCTAAATGGGCAGAAATTGATCCAGTAAATGCAACTGATGATGATATTGCAGCAGCAAAGAAAGATTTTGAAACATGTCTTGAAGAGAATAAAAATAAGAAGTATTTGATTGCAACACATGATGATGGACTTGCATTGACAACTGCAACATTCCTTAAGAATTGGAATGCAGAGTTTAATACATGGGAAAAAGGATCATGGCGTGGTTTGATTCAGTTTGATAAGGTAATTAATAAGATTATTACAGAACTTGAAGCTGATAAAGATAAAGATTTTGAAATCGATTATTCTACATTGATTTTCTTGTATCAGAGTATGGGTGATCCTAAGGGTACAGGAATTGAAACCGCAAGAAAGATGGCGAAGTTTGAGAATTATAATGAGGAAACAGGAAAGGCATTTGAGGAAGATATTCCTGTAACTTATAGCGGTATTCTTGAGAAGATTAATCTTGAAGTAAAGCAACTTTCTAATATTGATAAGAAGTTGACTATTTTGAAGGAACGTGTAAATCTTGCATATGCTGGTTTGAAGATGAATTTGAAGATTTCTGATATTGAAGAATTTATTGAATTCCATGAAGCTATTACCGCTTCAGCAGCAGATGAAGATCCAGAGGTAAAGAAAGCTCTTGGTGAAAAGTAATTTTTACAAAATTCCATAATTTCATAAATATATATTTTAATTTAAGAGAGAATTATATAGTAGTAATATTATATAATTCTCTATTTTTATATAGGTATGTATATTAAAACATGAGGTTTCAAAATGTTCCATACATAATAAAATATTTTTGAAATTATGAGTACATTTAAAGAGTATAATAATAACACATTTTATATAGGACCGGGTGGAACTACCCCTGGCAAAGAATCAGATTGGCATGATTTTTTACGAATAGGATATGCTACTTATCCTTTCGATAATAATAGCTCCGGTAATCTTATATGGTTTGGATTAAAACAAGGTGATAATTTTGAAGGTGTTTTAAAATAGAATATTGATTATTCAAATGGTTTAAAATTTACTTCTTCTCATTCTGATTGCTAGGCAATGATCAAGTCATGGAATCCAGCATTTTCTCCTGATCCTAATACTGGTATGCAACCATTGTTTTTAATAGGTAAAAGTGATGTATATAGAGAAATAACATTTAAATGGAAAGATTTTGTAGTATTTAAATTTATACAATATGGACAACCTAATAAATTATTAATATGTAAACCTACATGGAGTCTTTCTGATTATATAAATAATGTTAATTATATTGCATTGTCTACACGTAATGATGGAATACCAAGTAACATATCACAAGTGTGGTAGCCAATACTAAACGGAATATCATATACATTATTTGCAATAGAAAAATTAAATCATCCTAGTACTGTAATATGGCATACAGAAAAACTAGAAAAAATATCATCACATTTAAAATATATAAAAGGACAAAATTTTCTAAGTAATTAGAAGTATTATTTACTTAATGTGAAGGTAGTTGATAATAATACAATAATTCAAGATGATTTTGATAAAATAAAATCTTTAGGAACTTTGTTTGTATATCTAAGAACATCTAAAGGTGCACAACACTATTCAGGCTAGCTTAATATGAAAGAAGATGGTAACTATATGCTTGCTGAAATTGATTAAGACAATTTAATATTTTTATAATATAAGATTTAAATAATAGTAATATATTTTAATTATTATAATATATGGAAAATAATAATACAACGCAGACTCATGTAACACAGAAGTTATTTACTGAAATGTTACGACCACAAACATTGGATCAAGCAATTATTGTACCACGAATTAGAGAAGTTCTTCAACATGGATTAACAACTAATATTTTATTTAGTGGTGTCCAGGGTAGTGGAAAAAGTTCATTAACTCGCATATTATCAAAGGGTTATGAAGTTTTGGAAATTAATGCATCTCTTGAAAATGGTATTGATACTATTAGAGACAAGGTTATTGCATTTGCATCTCAATCATCTCTTTTTGATGGAGAGGAAAAACTTAAGGTTGTTGTTCTTGAAGAGTGTGACGGACTTTCACTTGAAGCGTGGAAAGCTCTTCGTGCAACAATAGAGAAATATCATAAGACTGTAAGATTTATTGCAAACTGTAATTATATTGATAAAGTACCTGAACCTATTCAATCAAGATTTAATGTTATCATAATTGATCCTGTTACAAAAGAAGAAGAAACTTATTTGTTTAATGGTTATCTTGAACGTATTAAATATATATTAACAAAGTTTAATATTCAATATACAGATGAAACAGTAACATCATTTGTTAGAAGTTCATTTCCTGATATGCGTTCACTTTTAAATAAGATTCAGAATCTTTATACAAGAGGTGCAAAAGAATTATCAGCTGATATGTTATCAAATACATATGACTGTTCAGATCTTTTTAAACTTATAATTGATAAACCTGATCCTATAAATAATTATAAGAAGCTTGTTGCTGATTGGTCTACTCGTGCAGATGATGCAGTTCTAGCAATCGGTAAAGATTTCCCTGATTTTATTTTAACAACATGCCCGCAATTTGGAAATAAACTTCCGCTTATTCTTATTGCAACAGCAGAATATAATTCTATGCTTGCAACATCTATTGATAAGTTTGTGACATTATTGGGACTTGTATTCAAATTGCAAATTATTTTACATCAATAATTTTCATATAAAATATTTTTTATGTATCTTTGTATAATAATTAATATGAAGATACATTTTTAATTTTTATAAAATATGGCAACAAACAGTAGTGTCCTTTTAGAGTTTCCTTTTAAAGTAAAGAAGAAATCTGGAAAACCATTTAAATCTTGTAAGAAGGTAAATAAAGCTATAGGTACAATTAAAAATGAAAATGATCCTAAACATAAAGATGCATTTATTTTTGAAGACGATGATTCAATTGTAAATGTTGATATGTGTGACGTTATATTTAATTAATTATGGATAATACTTATATAAAATATCCGCGTACATTTCATCTTCCATGCTCACCTAATGCGACAGATGATGATAAGAAACTTAAATCTGATGAGCATTTTAATAAGTTTAAAGAAGTTGTAGTTACTGTTAAAATGGATGGTGAGAATTGCACTGTATATAATGACGGATATATTCATGCAAGGTCTATAGATGGAAGTTCATATCCATGGCAATCAAAAGTTAAATATATAATTCAAAATTGGTGTTATTTAATAGTAAATAAATAATTTGAACAATATTGTACATTTTTATAAAAATTATTTAAATAAATAAGAGAAAAAAGAAATAAACAAAAAAATAAATTATGTTAAGAGCAATAAAAATAAGATTATACCCAAATATGGAACAAGCAACACAAATTAATAAGTTGCTTGGTTGTTGTCGTTTTGTATATAATCAAACACTTGCTCGAAAAATAAATCAATATAAAGAACATAATATTTCTGAAAACAGATCTACACTCAGTTATTGGTTTCATCATGAACTATTGAAAGATGATAATTTTATATGGCTCAGAGAACAGAATACAAAAGTTCTTAAACAATCTATAATGGATATGTTAGATGCATATAAACGTTTCTTTAAACAACATACAGGCTATCCAAAATTTAAGTCAAAACATGATAACAAACAAAGCTGTAGATTTGAAATCAGTACCATCTCAAGAAAGAATGATTATACAACATATTAGTTATCTCTTGCTAATATAAAGAATATTAAGTTCAGATGTAATAAAAAATATGTACAATATTTACAAAAACATCATGATAATATTAGACAAGCAACATTATCTAAACTACCTTGCGGTGAATATTATTTGTCAATATTGGTTGATGGTGATTTAATACATAAAGGATTACAAGATAGTGATAATTGTGTAGGTATTGACCTTGGTGTAAAAGATTTTATCATCACATCAGAAGGAGAAGTATTCAATAACTTACATTTTAAAAAGAATGAGATAATTAAGTTAAATAAACTTCAAAAACAACTTTCAAGAAAACAAAAAGGAAGTAACAACAGAAATAAAGCAAGAATTAAACTTGCTAAAGTATATAAAACAATAAATGATAGAAAACAATACTATCTTCACTATGTAAGTAATTCACTCATTGACGAAAACCAAGTTATATGTATGGAAGACTTAAATGTGAAAGGTATGGTTAAGAACCATAAACTTGCTGAAAGTATTTTAGAAATGAATTTTGGTGAATTCCGAAGAATATTAGAGTATAAAGCAAGATGGTATAACAGAAAGATAGTATTTGTAGATAGATTTTATCCATCAAGTAAAACATGTAACTGTTGTGGTTATATTTTTAAGAAATTAAAATTGAGTGATAGAGAATGGACCTGTCCTAATTGTGGTAAACTTATTAATAGAGATTACAATGCAGCACTAAATATACTTGATGAAGGTTTAAGAATAATAGGGTGCAGTACACCCGAATTTAAGTTTGCGGACTATCCAACTATGGATGACCGTTCAGAAATGAACCTAAAAAGTAGTGATAGAGTGAAGCAAGAAGTTAATAAAGAGCAAAGTTCAAATTTGTTCAAGTTTTAACATACTGTTATTTAATTCCTGACGGTTATCGAGTATGTGGTGAAAACATGCAGGCAAAACATTCTATATCATATACATTTAAAAATGTGAATGAATTGTTTCAATGTTTTTCTATATACGATGATAAAAATAATTGTTTATCATGGGATAAAACAGTTTCATTTTGTGAAAAAAATAATATCAAAATAGTAGACGAAATATACAGAGGCGTGTATAAAATATAATAATACCTTATAATTTATATTTTATAAGAATTTATTATTTTTTAAAATTATTCAGATAAATAATAAAAGAATATAATATTATATACAATTAAAAATGCAAGTATTAAAGATTAAATATCGAACGGATGAACAATCATTAGATATTATACGGAATTATATGAAATAGTATAGTTCTGTACAGCATTTTGTATACAATAGAGTATAGGAAGGTAAATCTTAGAAAGATATAAAACAACAAATAAAAACATTAAACAATATATATTTGTTAGATAGTTGGTTTATTCAATGTTCTTTCTATGATATACCAAAGAAATAGAAAATTATATTTGGCAGTAAGAAGAATTATTTTTAGAGATTAAAGAACAATATTTCAAAAGAATAGTTTAAGTAGAAAAGATTATCGGCTTTATATTCAATAGGTGAAATAGTTAATAAATCAGTTAAAGGAAATAGAAAATTTCACATAGAACAAGATTTAGAAAATATTATATTTAAACCAAATAAACATACAAAAATAAATTTATGGTTAATTGGATTAAATAAAAGAAAGTAGATATTATCTAAACTATATTAGAAACAAGAAAGAAAAGAAATAAAGATTGCATATAAATTAGATTTAGAATATATTTATGTGATATTTGAAGAAAATGATGTTTATAATTATGAAACTAAATTTATAAAAAATAGAGTACTATCTTTGGATTTAAATCCTAATTATATAGGATGGTCTATTGTTGATTGGAAATCTGAAAATGAATTTGATGTTATCAAATCAGGTATTTATTCAATTAAAAAATTGAATGATAAAGATTTTAATTTAAAGAATAAAGGATATTCATCTGATTCAAATGAAAGAAAATATATTTCAGATAAGAGAAATTATGAGACTTTACAAATTGTAAAGAATATAATTAATAAATCTATATATTATAAATGTCAACTTATTTCTATAGAGAATTTAAATATCAAAACTTCAGATAAAGATTTAGGTGTATATTTTAATAAATTGGTTAATAATTCATGGTGTAGAACAACATTTGTGAATAATTTAACTAAACGTTGTAATATTCATAATATTAAGTTATTAAAAGTTAAACCTGAATATTCAAGTTTTATTGGTAATTTTCTATATCGTTCATTAAATTTACCTGATATGATATTAGCATCAATAGAAATAGGTAGGCGTGGTTATGAGTTTTATAATCAATATATAAGTAAAACAAAAGAAATTAAAAAGAATATAATAAGACCGAATTTGAGTATGTTTAATAAGTTGTATCTTGAGTCGTTGGAAGAATTTAATTTACAACCTACATACAAGGATTTGATTGAACTATATTACTTCTTCAAAAAGTCTAAAATTAAATATAGACTTTCTATAGATTAGTTTAATCTGTAGTTTTCTAGATTCACTTCAGACAAATCATATATATGTCATATATAATATTAAAGTTATATATGTTATAAGTGAATTATTTAATATTAAGAATATTATTAAAGCATTCTCTGATTATTGTGATTTACATAAATCACAAGAAGTTGAAGGTTTTGTAGTACGAAATGCAGATAGTTTTAATTATAATGATTTTGATAAGAATGTAGGTAAATATGTTCGTTTTCAACATTTAAAAACAGATGCAAATTGGAGCAAAACATGGGAGAATAATAAAATCATAAATAAAAATTAATTTTAAGAAAACAATTATGAATGAGATTTTGACAAGTATTAATGAGGCATTTGCAGCTTTCCAGGCAGATGCAACTGCACAGACAGAGAAGGGTAATAAGGCAGCTGGTCAGCGTGCACGTAAGGCTTCTCTTGCAATTGAGAAGTTGCTTAAGACATTCCGCAAGGAGTCTATTGAGGCTTCAAAGACAAAGTAATAATAAACAGTGTTTAATTTTTAAAAATAAAATAATCATTACATTATTTTATTAGAAGTAATGATTATTTTTAATTGCTCTATTAGCTAAGCGGTACAGCGGGAAATTTTAAACTTCCAGATCACGGGTTCGATCCCTGTATAGAGCACAATTGTTTGCAAACAGAAGTAGAGATAGTAGTTTAATAATCGATAAAATCTGTGTAGAGTTCTCAAAGACAGGAAAATTTGTGTGAATCAAATTCTATCATTCTACTAATTTTTTAAAAAATGATAAAAAGAAAATTATGAAACTTCAACATTGGTAAGTTACATTAAGTAGAGGTTCACCTTTAATTTGTTTATTTTTGATTTAAAATAATTATTACACTATTATAAAAATAAAACAAATTAAAGAAGAAAATGAAAACACTTAATGAAAATTTAATTGAATTTAAGAAATATCTTAAATCTGAAATAGCAAAAAGAAAAGAATTAAAATTAATTGCTAATAGATCATCAAAAGATGAAAATTATAATCTTGAAGAAACAAGTAATGCTAAATCTAAATTAGAAGAAACATTAGAAGATATACATGCAATAAATGTTGCATATTATATTGTTAAACATAATCTTAATTTAGATGAACAAAAAAAATATTTAGTATACTGTAATGAAACATATAAAAAACATTATATGTTTTCATATCAAACATTTACTAATGAATATTATTATCTTTATAAGAGAATACAGCAATTAATAAAAAAATATAAAGCTTCTAATTATGAGGAAAGTAAAATTAATAATTAAAAAAATCATTAATAAAAGAAAACAATTTGTTCCACATGAATTAGAAACAAATAAAAAACTTTATGTTTTAGTAAGTAATAAATTAGTTCCTATTTATGGAGCAGTTCAAGGTGGACATGCAATAGCGCAGTTTCTGATTGAACATCCAAATAGTGAATGGCAAAATGATACAGTAGTTTACTTAACATGTGATCTTGATAAATTCATTAATAAAATGAAAAGAAGATTATACATTAGTAAAGATGAAGAAGTGAGTGTATTCAAAGAACCTGATTTGAATAATCAAATAACAGCAATTGCATGTTATAAGATTCCTCAAAATTATGTAAGACATCTAAAATTATTGAAGTAATAATACGATATAAAAGAGATAACAGTTTATACATTATTCTGTTATCTCTTTTCTTTTTAATAGAAATAAATACATTATAAATAAAGTTAATTATTATGAAATCAATTACAGAAAAAATAGGATATATCGATTAGAAACAATTTAATTTAGATAATGTTGTAAATTCAATGGTTGAATTTATGACATCTCCTGATATTCATTGGGATACTAATTACGAAGTAAAAGGTAAACCTAATGTGAAAGATCTTGAAGGTTTTCTTTATCATACATTTACATTTGATTTAGATAATCCTAAATTAGGTTTTATTAAAGTTATATTAGTTAATATAGATACAGATAAAGTTAATACATCTTATAAATTTCAAGGATTTATTGACGATGATGAAGCTGCATTTTATTCACCTGTTGATTCTACAGTAGATAAAAAGAAAAATAATTGTGGTTATATTTATATTAACTATAATACTTTTAAAGGTTATACCGGTAATAAAGAAGAATTAACAGATGAACTTAAAGAATATGTATATCATGAACTTAGACATTATTATGATAATATAATGGGTGTATTTGGAGGTCCATTAAAAGAATTACTTCATATTACATTAATAGCTGATGAATTTGATATTAACAATCAAGTATTTAAAGAAAAAACAAAAGAAGCATTATTAAAGAAGGATACAACATATAAATCATTAAAGAATTTTCTTTATGTTTCACAACCAACTGAATTAAATGCATGGTATCATTCATTTGTTCAAAATATGATGACATATACAAAGAAGAATCCAAATGCAACAAAAGATGATATATTAAAATATATAAAAACACCTGCATTAAATAATAATGATTATGCATGTTTTATTTACAGTTATGCTATTGTATATAAAACATTTGGTAATTATTCGCAAGCAATAAATGGATTATGTGGACAAGATCCTATAAAATTATTTTATTATATAACAAATACATTAAATGAATGTAATCCATCTGATAAAACAATTAAACAAATGAATGATTTGTTTGATAAGAATTATATAAACTATTTTACAGATACTGTTGATTATAAAACATTTGGAACAAAATTAAGTGCATTTATTAATGATTACTACATGCATTATGTATATAAAAAAATTGCTCCAAAATATTTACATACATATAAGAATATGCAAAAGTTTATATCTACATTAGTTTAAAAATAATTTAATTAAAGAAAAATGAAAGCAAAAGATATAGCAAGTTAGCTAGGTAGTTTGGCTGCAGCTGCTTCATCACAACCAGGAAATTATGATGCTAATGATATAGATACAGATATTCCTGATGAGCTTCAAGAACCGGATCCGATATTTGTTGTTGAACATGAAGAAGTAATGTCGGCAGATACTGCGAAAGCTTTAAAATCAGTTAAATAGATTGTTAATACAATTGTACCTGCTGCATATTAGGAAAATCCTATTATTAAAGATAAAATATTATAGGATGCTGATTAGCTTGGGCAACTTTACTATCAGTAGAGCATGAATAATGTTATGATTAAAGTAATTATGGATACAATTTCAAAAGGAGATACATCTGCAAAATTATTTGATTCATATACAAAATTAATGTCTATTGCTAAAGATTTTAATAAGTAGATTAATGAAATGCAAAATCAATTTAGAAAATACTATATTGATACATATCTTGATCTTCAACATAAAGAGGATGAAGATCTTATTGCTGAAGATAATGGAGTTAATCGTAAATTAAAACCAACTATAACAAATCAAGAACCATAGCAAGTTACATATGAAGAAGTAAAACAATCTCATAATGAAAGTAATATGGATTTACGTGAAACTTCAACTAAAGATACTACATTAAAAGTACAAGACTGGAAAAAAGAAATATATAGAAAGAAATTTGAAGAAAGCAAAAAGACTGAAGGATAATCACAAAATCCTTCAGTCTTTTTAATTATAATTGATATATAGAACACATTCCTGTTGTTTCTATATCATTCTAAATACCATGTACATTAAACTATACTGCTAATTGTAAAATACCTATCTCTTTTCTACCTGATTTGTTTTCCGGTATATTATTGGTTATTCCTCGTTGATTATGAATTATTTTAAAGCCTTTTATTTTTAACATTGAATTTTCAAATGTTGGCGATTCTATCTATTCTATTTCACCTTCACTTCTTATTAATGTATATTTTATATCTTTAATATAATCTCTAATAATATATTCTTCTATATTATCTAATCCTTCTGACGGAATATCTTTTACATTAAATGATAAATCATATATATTTGTTGTTATTGATGTACCATATTGTTTAATATCTAATGTATGAATTTGTTCATGTTGAATAATATCTCTATCTGATTTTTTATCAATAGTTAATTTACATTGTAATTCTCCCACTTTAGATTTATGTGATTCTGTTGCTTCTTTAACTGTAAATTTAACTTTATTTGTTTTAGAAACATTTCCTTTCTATGTAAGTAAATTACAACTACATCCTTCATTTTCAACAACAGTACCATCACTATAATATATCTTATATTTAAATGATATATTATTTGTATTTTCATTTGAAGAACCAGTTTCACTTATTGTATATGTTGCAGTTTCTCCATATGTAGATAATGTATTTAATGGACTAAACTATACATCAAAGCCAACAATAACTACTTCTTTATACATAACATTTCTTGTACCTTCTTCGAATTTACCAACAGTATTATTACTTCCATCTGCATCTACATATACAAATCCATCTGCTTCATTTATAACACGGTTTCCATATACATCACAACATATCATATTAGGCGATTGAGAACCTAATAATTCTGGTTTAATCGATAATATTTTATTTGCAGATTTAAATACAACTTGCTTATCTATTAAACCTTGTTCTGATTCAAATGTTTCATGATCATCTATAATATAAGATTTCCAATTCCAATGAATTCTTAATGGTACATCTATACCATTAAACTTTTCAGATAATATATTCTATGAAGTATCAGGTCTTAATATAATATTTCTACCTTTTGATATTGTAACAGGTTTATCTCTATAGATATAAAGTGCTTCATCTTCATATTGAAGTTTTGCATTTATCCATATATTCTATAATAATTTAGGATCATAATCAAATATCTATGCAGAATAAGTTGTATCAAGATAACTATCAAATAATAATGATTTAGGATCATATGTTACAGTTGTTCTCTAAACTACACCTTTGTTATATCTTGATGTAAATTCCTCACCATAACCATTTACACGTAATACATACTGTGCAGCTCTTAAATGTGCTGGACACATTTTTAATTTATATGGTTTTTTAGTAATTAACTTACCACCTGTACTCATATCTCTACATGCATTATTATGATATAACTTATTATTAAGTTTATCAAGATCTATTAAACCATTTATTGTATATGTAAATGTTTTATCTTCATTTTGATTAACATTAATAATACGATATGCAGTTTCATTATCTATAGCTTTATCAGTATAATCATTATGTATGACTGTTTCATCTGCATAACAAATTTTGATAACCTAATTCTTCATGAAATACTGTTTTTTATTAGATGTATGAATATAAGATAATATATTTGATGTATCTAATATTATTTCATCATTTGGTTCAAATACATGTTCATTAGCAGTATATACATATGCATTTATAGAATTTGTAAAAAATGCAGATGAATTAATTGATGAATTAACAGAGGATTCAATTGATTTTTCATAAATATCTTTAAATGCGCTAGCATTTAACATATTAGATGTATCTTTAACTGTTATATAAGAATTATTTGCATCAAAACGATAATATGATGAATCTACTATTGAAGAATCAAATGTATAGAATTTTTGTACTTCAAACGGATATATATCAACTAATATATCTTTTTGTATACAATCATATATACATAATCCTACATAAGATGAATTTTGTAAAATTTCTCTATTTGGACTTTCATCAACTAATGTAAATTTATATATATCATTAGTTTTTGTTATATTTAAAACTTGTTCTGTAAAGTTATTAAATATAATAAAGTTTCCAGGTTTAGGTGTATCTATTGCATAAGATATATTATCATATTCTATAGTATTTGGACTATCTACAATAGGATCAATATCATATATTCTATATGTCTATGGATAAATCGGATAATCTCCATTTTTATTAATACTACCAAATAAATTAGAAGTGTCTAATGTGTTCATATAAGTACCTTTAGCATTATAATGATAAAAATCTTTATTATTAACTAATTCAGATTCATTAAGAATAATATCGAGACTTATAGGTTTTGTTGTAACTGTTGTTATATCATCACTCTGATTAACAAATATATTATTGTAATAATCATATGCATTTACTGATACTGTATAATTACCTAATCTATTTACAGAAACATCTACATATTTGTTTGTATGTACACATTTTTCTATACCTTCCTATGTTGAAACATCATTTAAAGAATCTATAGTATATATAGGAACTCTATCAGACATATATGTATAATTTACATTAATAGGTTGTTCACTACTTTCTAATTCTTCACCGAATTCTAATTCACATCCATATGCTTTACCATTATTGATATTTAAATCAGATTGTTTATTTCTGAATAATATACGTCCTTCTATAATTTCAAGAATATAATCGCCTGGAAGTAATTCATCATTATTACCACATTTATAATTACGAATAATAATCTGAGGTACATTCCACTTATTCTAAGATGTATATATAAATTCAGAATTTAATCCATTATAGTGTTTTGAACTTATTTTCTTATCAGTTCTCTATGCCCAATATAATTTATACTTATCATAATGTCTTTCTGATTCCATTGGGTATAAAATAACTTTCTGAAAATCTTTATAAACAGGTTCATCTGTTTCTGTTTCATATAATGCATAATATTCTTTTCCTGATTTCTAATCAGAAACAACATTTATAGAATAAGCGATATTAGATTTCCAATCACCATGACAGTATCTTAAATTACCTTGCGTTATTTCTATAATAGGCAATTCTTTATTATCAATTTTTGTGAAATTCTTTGTATCATCATAAAATAAGATTTCATTATCCTATATAAGAATAGGATTGTTTATATAACTTGTATCTGTAAATTCTGCAAGTGTTCCAGAAGATACATTTTTATTTGTTAACTGAAATTGATATTCATTTACAGTTACTAATGTTTCCAATGGTGCGGAAATATAAACAGTTCCTATGCTACCATTTGGTGTTGATGTATCTATAATAAAATCTTCTATTTCGAAATCATCATAATCACCAATTGTTAAAGAATCAAATTCATTTAATGAACATCTTAATATTGCTGTTGAATTTCTAAATAAAATATCATTGATGCATTCATCATCTATTGATGAATTTAAATGAGAAGAATTCAATATAGTATCTGTATGAATTTCATTATTTGATGAATCAATTGAAACATATATATTTGGATTATATTTTATAATCTTTGGTGTTACTTTAGATATTGTAGTAATATCCTAAAGATGATGCTATGTAACATAAGCTTGATTTTTTAAACGTTCTACTATTATACCTTCTCCACATATATCTGATATAAAACAGTTAACTCCTAAAATATATTTTTCCAACCACTATTTAACAGAAAAGAGTTTTGCCAATATTTCATCTGTTCTATATTCATAAATAGTTTTTGTTATAGGTAACTAGAAAAATACAGATTGTTTCTATGTAAAGTTATCTGATAAATCCTAATGATGCGTATCTTTATATGATGCTTTATATAAACCAGATTCTGGTGCAGTTGTAGGATTATCTTTTGCTGGATTATCGAGACGACGTGTATACATATCAAGATATTCGCCTGTTTCATCATCTATTTCATTAAGATGATATATCATTGATAATCTGTTTATTTTTTTATAACGTTCGAATTCACCGTATGTAACACCTATTTTCTTTAACTTTGTATTTAAAGATTCACCTTTCTATAAATCATATGTCTATAAAGTTACATATCTGTCTTTATTATTCTAATCTTTTATTTTATACCATTCTTTAAATATTAAATCACCGTATCCTAAGAATTTAATAGCTCCCATTAATGCTTTATAGGTTCCAACATATGGGAATATATTATCATAATTAATCATAAGTTCTTTTGACTTATCATTAATTAATGTCCAATCAACTCCTTGTTCATCAGGATCCTATGATTTAAATATATTTGGATATTTTACAGGATCTGGTATACCTAGATTTCCTAATAAAGCTCTATATCTTTCGTCTTCACCAACTACTTCAGTTAAGAATGTAAATAAACCTAATATATATTTCTTGCCTGTATTATTACTTACAATATACATTGCCATTATATTTTGATAACATCCTTCAACTACTGTCTAGAAACCAACAGAAAAATATATTGGCGTATTAGTATCGTTATTAAACGGATTATGTGCGTCCTATGTTATATTTGACTTAACTTCATGTGAGTCTTCCCAAATAATATTAGCAACACTATCAGATGAAATAAATTTCATTTCAGAATCTTTCTGAAATTCAAATTTTAAATAATATTCATCTGTTGCAATATTAAAATTAGGTCTATCACCATTTTCATCTAATATTATAAATGTGCTGGCAGCAACGAATTCTGTAGAAACTTTATCCTATGTAATTGAACCTATATATCTTACGCATGGAAATAAATCTTCATAATTATTAAAATTATTTACAATAAGATAATTAACAAATGTTTTCTAACCTAACGCTTCTTTATTATTATCTAATAATGTAAGTGTTAAATTAGTTAAATTCTTATAATTATTATTATTTTCTACTGTACATGTTTCGAATATATAATTTACAGGATAATCCTATGTAATTGAACCAACCAATGTATTAAATGTTAATCTTACTGTATTATAAATATTTCCCTTAAGAACATCAAAATCTTCCTCCCAACGTTTTTCATTTCTATTAAATATTGTTCCTTTTGATTTTTTATATGTATATTCTTTATTAAACAATATTAATTCAGTAATATTATTAATGGTAAATTCTACAGAATTTCCTGTTTCATTATTTATAATACCAGTATTAACTTTTATATTATCAACATAATTAAATAAACCTTTATTATCAAATTCAACAGTTAATATATGATCTGTATCATCAATATCATACATGAAATGACCTTTTGGATTATGAAGAAAATATGATTTTAACTTTACATGTGGTATTATTTCCCATTGAATACTATATGTTTTTTCAACGGGAATTTCATATCCTTTTTCTGTATAAAAAACTAATTTATCTCTTTGATCTATATTACTCATTTTTCAATTATCAATTTAAATTTGTTGCATTTTTAGGATATGTATATGCGTATGCCAATTTTATTTGCTTAACAGAATCTATAAGGAATTCAAATAATTTTTCTATTTGTCTGAAAATAACATCATTCATAGGATTCGCAAATAATTCAGGTGATATAACATTCTTTAATATATGATGTTTATAGTTATAACCTAAGTTTTTATAATCATCATATATATGATCTTCTTTCTCTGTAAATGAATTAATATATTTAAATCTTGGCATAGTTCTTCTAAATATTCCTTTTATTTTAGATATTTATTATAGAAAAAGAGGATAACTCATTTCTGAACTATCCTCTTTTATTATTTATAATATATTATTGTTGATTTACAATAATACCTAAACATTTCTTTTCATTTATACTAATATCTATTAATGCATATTCATATGGATCATTCGCATTTTTTCCGAATAAAACATCTATAGATAAATTCCATTTATTAGAATCATAATATACATAATCTAATATTTCCTATCTTATCGCTGTAAGAATTTCGTCTTTATCTAGATTCATTCTAAATAAGTATTTTTCAAGATTACAACCGAACATTGGTGTTCCTAAAACTTCTCCAGGTTTTGTACCAAGAACAACTCTTATCTATTGTAATAGATTAAATATTTCATCAGTAGACTCAACCATTGGTTCATAATCAAGATCCGTCGGTAATTTACAGTATAATTCTCTAATCATAATTATTATGTTATTGTCTTAAAGTTTTCTAATGTTAATTTATTATTTTGTGTATAACCTATTAACTGCATATTAAATGCTGATAATGAATCTAATGATTGTGTATCCGAATATTCAACACCATCAGGTGAAGTAAATCCACCGCGTATCAATGGTAATATATCTCTAACATCCTTTGAATTCCCATTATAATCCTGATATGTTCTTGTTAAAATAATATCACCATAAGAATCAATACCATAAAAACCTCTTTCACAATATATATTTTCATTTTCAACGTCTGCATCAAACCATACTTTTACTGAATCGATACCATCTATTGCTTCAAATAATGCAGTAATATCAGATAACGGAATAATATCTTTGCGCGTAAACTTTATAAGGTAATTAGATAACGCATTTAAACATGCAGAATATATACTCTATAAATTATAGCCTTCCCATATTTTTACCTATGTATTAACTGCAAATCTTGGTGTTTTTGGTTCAAGTATTTTATTTTCTACTGTAATTATTTTCTAACCTGAATTATCAATTAAATTAATAATATTATTCTGTTCATCTGTAGATAATGTAAATACAGATTCATCAACAGTAAAATAATTTGATGATGATGAAATACGTTTAGTTAAATCAGGAATTAATAAAAGATATACGGTATTATCAGCAAGATCTGTATCTTCTATTTGCTATTGTGCAAAATTACGTTTACTTAATATATCCTGTAAATTATTGTATAACTCTTTTGCCTCATCTGATTGTTCTCCATATACAGAAACAGCATCCTACCAATCACTAAATGTATTTTTATACATTGTATTATATACATCATAATTAAGCTATGCCATATAATTAGCTTGCTTCTATGTATATCCTTTTATAATTTCTATAGTAGAAAACATATTCATTCTCTTAAAGAAATATCTGTAATTAATTTCATTCGCGAGAACAAATGATCTGGATGTATGTGGAGCAATTAACTATGTAAGTCGAATATCTTCTGCTTCAGAACCGAATATTACGTCTGTATCACATTGAACTTTAAAATTATCAGCAAGTGAAATTTCAGAACCATCTGTTGCATAACCTGTTCCTTGTATTTCAAAATACTGATCCTAATCTAATATCTGTTTTGGAAGATTACCGGTTACACCATCAGTAACAATATATTCAACATAAATAGTTGCGCCTTCAACTGGAATCATACCCATTTTACCGTCACCAAATGTAACGTCAATACCTCCGTTTATACCTGTTTTAACAACACAAGCTTTCTAATCAAAACCAGCGTCTATAAATGATTCTATTCTATCCCATAATTCACCATTTACATATACATTTATAAAATACTCATCTATATCTGCATAATTTCTTTCAGTAAAATTATATGATTGCCATTTATTACCGGTTGATGTTGCAGCCTGATATTTTACTGTTCCTTGTATAATTGTTGCAGTTATATAATTACCAGCTGTCATTGTTATCTATGCAGTATCAGCACCAAATAGTACAGTATATGTTGCACCATTAATCGCGCATAATAATTTTGTTCTATTTGGTATGAAACATACATTACCATTTAAATCTTGATTACCAGTATCATAATAAACAATTTTAACTGCACCGCGAGCAGCAATTGCTCTACCTGCATTATGTCCTGTTAATCTTGCTAAACCTCTGATTTGATCAGGTCTATATGCTGTTTTTATATTTAAACCTGTTATTGAATCTTCTATGTAATAGAAAATCATTCGTCCGAGATGTAAAATTACAGAAAGTAACTATGCAAAAGGTGAAGCCATTGTAAATTGTTGTTCAGATACATTGTATGTTTTTTTCACCCATGCAATAGCATCATTCCATAATTCCTCATACTTAAGACGGTTTAGCTTGAATATTTTTAAATCATAAATTGATGCCATTTTTACTTACTTTTTTCTAATTTTTCTAGTCTTTTTTCAAGTTTTTCTAATGTTTTCTTTAAATTCTTATTTTCTGTCTCTAAATCTGAAATTCTCTATTCATGATCTTTCTTTGATTTCTACAGATCTCCGACAACTAATGAAATAGCAGCAGAATAGTTAACACGCCAATGTTTAAGATCATCTTTATCCATTAAATAAGAAAGCCCGTGTTCTTCTAGATCCTGTGCAATAAATCCATAAGAAAGTTCAGAAGTATCAAGCCATCGGAATTGAATAACATCAGGAATATATGTAGATGCATCAATATGCTTAACGTCTGTTTTCAATTCAATATCAGATGATGCATAAAACGCATTTGCATATACATTCTTTCTTGATACATAAACATTTGTTTCAATATTACCATCATCTGCAATATATTTTGTTTCACCAATATCACGTCCATTATATGAATCTTCTGTAATACCGAGAATATAATATTTCTTATAATCAGCAGTTGTATATGAAAGTGAACCGGCATTATATGTTTTCCACATTAACTGATTATTTGCATAATTAAATACAGGAACTTTACCATTTTCTGTAATAGTTGGTTTTAACCATGTAATACCTGGTGTATTTGCACCATATTCATTTGAAAGTGAACCCCAAAATGAAATATATCCAGAATCAGGGCATGATAATACGAGATTCTAACCATTATAACCAATACCAGGAAGTTCTTGAATCTTTTCTTCACCACCTTTCATTCCGAATACGATACCTCCAGACATTCTTCCACCTGTTAACGGAAGATATGTAGATGCATTATATCTTTGAAAACTGTCAATTTTTGCATTTACATTATTAATTGAAGTATTAAGAGTATTTAAATTATTATCTATTGTTGTTTTAATTTCATCAATTACTTCTGTCGCGCGAACTGCAGTATCTATCGCATAAAGAGAAACATCGAGTCTGTATAAACCTGATGCAGTATCAGATTCAATCTTTGTTATATAATAGAAAGGTAACTATGCCTTATTTAATGATTCCGAGATATTTGTTTTTGAAACTGAATTTAACTTATTTCCTACTACTAATAATCTGTTATTAAGAGATGTACGATAAACCTAACCATTATATGTCTATTCAAAATATAGAGTTTCTATACAAGTCGCCAAAGAAACAGGCTTACCATCTCTTGTATATTGTTGTCTAACCTAAGCTGTCTACATTCAAATTATTTTCATTTAACTTATTTATTCATGAAAATATGATATTACATAAAATACGTATATTATTCAACTTTATATTTACTACTTTCTGTAAAATCTATTAAAGCTTGTAATTCATAAGTTGTATGACTACCAAGTAATATTGTAAATAAACCTATATATTTTATTTGAGTTTTATAACTATTAAATGAAATACGAGTGAGTGATTCTGTAGCTGAATTATATTTTGCTATCATTTGTGGTATTTGTTCAAATGTATCATTTTTTGGATTTCCTATAATATCACCACCACCTGATATATAAGTAAAATTTCCATCTGTATCTAAGTTAGATTGATGGGTTAAACCATAAAAAAAATATATAGTTTGTTTAGATGTATAGTTAAGTGCAGGCATAACAGTATTGTTTCTTACATATAATGAATCATTAAACATATTATCAATTACAATCATATAAACACTTTTATTAACAAGTGTTTGTGTTATTTCAACTTTATTAAAATAAAAATATTTATATCCTGACTATAATATTTTAAATAATGGTGTATTGTTATATTTATATGTAATGGTTCTCTAATTTTCACTATCATTTTTAGTTATACTTGCTACTATTAGTAAAGCTGTTCCAGAAGTACTTCCTTGCTGATTTATTGTATATGCAGAACAACCTGTTTGATCAGTACTTAAATCATATCTTGTTTGCGTTAAATTACCTTCATAATTTCCATCCTAATCTTCTAAACCAAAATAGAGTGGACTGTCATTATAAGATAATGTTATATTTGTTGCTGCAGAATTATTATACGTTATTGTTATAACATCATTTAATTTTTTATATGTTGCCATGTTTTAATTCTTATTTTCAGTATCTATACGCCTCAATGGAATACGGTATGTTATCATACATACCTATTTTATTAAAACATAATTAACATATTTTTGTATAATATATGGTATGCCATATACAAATAATAAATAACAAAAAAGTATTTTTAATTTAAATGGATAAAGTTTTAATAGGATTTGATTTTTCAATGAATAAACCAGCAGCTACAATATATTTCAGAGGTTAGTATTATCATTATTTTTGGCCTTTGAAAATAACTAATAAACAATAGAAAATGTATGAAGATGCTGATGTTTCAATAGTTAATAGAAATATGTCGTCAGTTGATACAAAAACAGTAGAGAATTCACAGTTAGTTCTTATTCATACTATCAGGTCTACTGATTTGGCAAATTTAATTATAAATGATATTGATGATTTAATAACAAATAAATTCGAATTAACAGATTATGAATTATATGTATGTTCAGAAGGATTATCATATGCATCAAAAGGGGATGCTACACTTAATCTCGCGACATATAAAGGAGTATTATTATCAAAAATATATGAACATTATGGTGATCATCTGACAAGACTTTATACATATTCTCCTATTACACTTAAAGCAACTGCAGGTTGTTCATCAAAAGAAGACCGCGCAGATAAAACAAAGATGATAAAAAAATACATCGCGTAGAATAATGATATAAAACTTCGTCTTTGTCTTGCAAACGGTTATATGAAAGCAAAAACAAATTATATAGCAGGTATTGATGATCTTGTAGATTCATATTGGGCATTAAAAACAATGATGCAAAAAGAAAAGGTATTTTAATTATGGCAACAATATTAGATATAGATTTAACAAATTCACCTGGTAATTCTTATGATTTCTTTTCAAATAAAAAAATGTCTGCAGGTACAGTTGAGACCGAAGATATGAAAAAAGGTCAACATAAGACAACCGTTGAAATGGTTGATATTAATGCATATGATTATGGTATCATTGATGTAGGTATTGTTCAGTTTGATGACACACTTCCATATGCGAAGAAAGTAGAAACTGCAAAATTAAGAATAGAATATTATAAAACTGAATTAAAAGATGCAGAATCATGGGTTAACGCATTACAAACTGAAATTAATAAAGTAAACAGTGAATTAACAGAATATCAAGATCAATATGAAGAAGCAAAAAAACAAGATCCACATTCAGCTCTAACAACTAATCTTAAACAAATTGTAAAGAATTATAAAGAATAGTTAAATGACTTAAATACAGAATTTTCTAAATATAAAAAAATTACATAGACTCATCCGAAATTAATTAAAGCATATACAAATTTTTACAATGATTTAACTAAATATGGTGAAAAGAAAGCTATAACAAAAGTTGATGAATTTGGCAATGTAGAAGAAGCAGAATAGATAGATCTTGATAACCTTGACATAAACTAGGCACCAGGCATGGAAATATCCGGTGCAATTACTGATGCAGTAACACAATATCTTGAAGTTACTATATAGTCTTTAATTGCTGGTGGTGCTAGTCATTTAATGAATAACTTAGGTATTAATTAGGAAACATTAGGTATGGCATAGTCTATTCTCAATCTTATGGATTCAACATTATTTAATATCACTGGTATTATCAAAATGTTTCCAAAGAATATTCAGATGTTACCAAGTGCAAAAATAGCAATAGGTAGTATTTGTACATCATTGAAAGATATGTATATAGCAATTTATAATGACTTAGAAAATGAATATTATGAAACAATAAATGATGCAATTACAAATTTACCTTCAATGCAAGAAGTGTTAAAAGATGCATAGGAACTTTTGATGAATACTATATGGGTAATGATAAATGAACAATGTATTAAATATACAGGATATACATTACCAGAATTATATTATATGTGTTCAGATTATATTCATAAGTATAAGGCATGGAAAGAAGCGCGTAAAGAACAAAAACGTAGGAAAAAAGAACAAGAAGAACAAGAAAAAGAAACAGGTATTCAGCATTCTTCTGGTGGTACTGTATCATCAAAAATAAATGTGGATGTTGATCCAGATATTATAAAACAATCGCTAATGGATGAATTATCGCGCACATCTGATTTAATATATAATTCCTTTATTATAATACAGATAAAAGATTCAATAGATGAAATTAAAATGTTAATAAGTCAATTTAATAATGTTGATTTAGATGTTTTAAGTGATGGTATAGATTCATTTGAAGATTTCATGGATATGCTTGTTGAAATGGGACTTGATTCTGATGGAGCAGTTATTTCATTAGAAAAAGCAATTCAAGATGGAATTAATCAATTCTCAGGTAATTTAACAAGTTTATAGAATCAGATAGAAGCTCAAGCAATCTCATCAGGACTTCATATCGCAACCGACATCGCTTCCAATACAACAATTAGTGCAGAAATAAAGGCAGAACATTTATATGACTTCACGAACGATTTAAATACGTTTACAATGACTCTTAATATATATGCAGATCCGACAACAAAGAAAGCAAAAAAATAGTTAACAAAAGTTTTATCAAATGCACATCAAAAAGATGGAACGAAAATATTTGACTCTTCATCTGTGTTGTCTATTATAAATGCAATAGATGAAGGTTATGTAATGAGAAAAGATTAGACTATTGAATTATTAGAATTTACATTTAAAATCCATTTTGAATTAGAAGGTTTTAATAAAACGTTAAGTGAACAAAAAAATGCAATAGATGAAGCAAATAGAATTGCTTAGGAAACTGCAAAGAAAAAAGAAGCAGAAGAAGCAATATCAAAATTTGAATTAGGTATTGTAGAAGAAGAATATACAGGTGATCCAACAAAAGCAACTAAAAGACCTACATTTCAATTAGTTCATGAATTATTTTCTATATTAAAAGAAATATTTCCACAATTAAAAGTTATACTAAAATTAATTAGGAATTATAAAATCAATAAGGCAAAAGTAGAAGCGAATTCATCGGGAAATCTATTAGGTATGGTAAAAGTAATTGCTGCAATTAATAAATTATTTAAAAAAGCAAATAAATCAAAAACAAATTTCTATACAGTTCGTTCTTTAAAATTATATGATTATATAACTAATAGTATAACAAGTATAGGTACAAATGTTGAAATTAATATTGGTATTCCTGATACAAGAAAACTTTATTTATATTTAAAAAATGCTAAATCTAATTATGAAATAATAAAATAGGATTTGCCAACTATTCTTTATATTGATCAAGATGCAATAACAGAATAGAGAAATGCAATGAAAAAAGATTTAGATAAAGCAGGAAATTATTTTGATGATGCATCTTTATTTGTTCAATATCCTGATTCAAAATATCAAGACGGTACTTTATTAGGATTAGATAAAGTTGAGGATGCAGATACAGAAATTTATTATTCTGATTCATCATTACCATTGTATGGTAGTCAGATATTAAGATGTTACGGAAAAGATTATGATTTATACACATGACAAAAGAAGAGAAAATATATTTAGATGACTTAATAACAAAGGCATTAACGATAGATACAGATGAAATTGAAGGATAGCAGACTATAAATCTTAATGATATAAATTTATGTGCAGTCGATTATGCAAAATCTGATATAACAACAGATTTTAAAGATATTGTTGGTTCTACTGATTTATCAGTATTATAGAATTTATATAATGATAAAGATTTATGGAAACTTATTGTAACTCCATCTGAAGAGGTACCTGATATTTTATCTGATATAGATACAAGTACAAGAGTTATAATTGAATTTTCAGATGCAACTGTTAAAGATCCGACACCAGTTGAATATACATTAAATATAAAACCTGGTGATACTATAGATAACAATACTATAATAGGTTCTGTAAAGCAAGACGGAAAAATGAAACCGTTAAAATCAATATTTGAAAAAGGACGTGTAATGTCATCAAATAATGGTGAAGATTATTTCAGATTATATCCATCAAAATGTAACAGACATATTGTATTGGAAAATACATTACTTGGAATGAATGAAGATTTTAATGTTGTTGAAGATATATCAGCAGTTAATAATGAATTTCAGAAAGAAGGATATTTATATGCATTAATAACAAATAATTTATGTTAGTCTTTATTACCTTGCGTATTAGCACGAAGATATAGAGGTACATATACACGTAAAAATACAATAAGTGGTAATTATCAATATTATTCCGGTTGGTATCTTGATTCATCTGATATAAGTTATGATAATTTAGATATTTCTATAATTAATGCGAATAAAAAGGAAGGATTTAAGAATAATAAAAAATATGACACATCTTTGTTTACATTTGACATTGTAAATGATAAATTAAATACTGGTGTAACAATCTTTGATACTTCTATTATGATGAATTTAAATGAGTCTCAAGATGAATTCGGTTCATCTATTATAGCAGAGGATGTAACAAAGTCAGATATGAAATCATGGAGAAAACGTGCAAAGAAAAAGAGGAAAAGAAAGAAGGTAAAAAGAGAAATTAAAGATAAGGCATATAGACAAACAAATAGAATTAAAACAGCAAGTAATCCTTATGAAGCAATACAGAAAGAAAGTAAGCGATTATTAGATGCGCGTGAAAAATATGTAAATGATATTATTAAAATATATAAATCATTGGATACATTACCATTATGTAAATATGATAAAAATTATACAGACTGTAAATTTCTTATTAATGAGCATATTGATTCAGACGTATATAAAAATGTAAAGCAATATGATGATGATTTTTCATATATACCTATTGGTGATGCCGATAGTTATCAGAATTATTATTATAGTTTATTAACTAATATTAATTTATTACCAGGAACATCCGATAAGTATTCATAGGAATTTTATAATCTTATAACAGATATTATAAATAAACGCGTAATTGTTGAATAGAGAAAAGATTCTGATTTGATGTTAGATTTTATGAATTTATTCAATGATAATGTTAAACATATATTTAATAATATCAATGGAAAAAATGTATCAGAAACTAAAATTAAATAGGAATTTAACAAATTTAAATAGTTAATATCATCATATGTATAGAATGAGAATAAAGCATATAAAGAAAAGATAACTAAATAGTTTACAGTCGATAATAAAGAGAAATACGGTTAGGAATTAGATGATGAAGCTATTCAGAATGCAGGTGAAAAATATACAGGTGATAATGAATATAAACAAATATATGATTATATCGCTTCATTATATAAATATGATTCTGATGAAGATTCTGACGCACCAAATGAAATATGTTCATAGTTAGCTACTATGTATACATATATAAAATCATATGATAGTTAGAAAAATCCTTATAAAGAAACTGATAAAGATAAACCGTATATATATTTAGAATTAGTATAGGAAGAGTCAAAAAAGATAAGAGCATTTTGGGATAAAGTTATTAAAGAATATGAAGATTGTACATATGATAAATGCTATAATTCATTAATAAATCTTGCTGATAAAATGGATGAATATGCATAGTGGCCAACTCCTTAGGATATTACAATCGATAACATATATTATCAACATTACTTATTTGAAAATATATATCCTGCCGATTTAGATAGTTCAATAAATGATATAAGTATAGGTGATTACAGTTTTCCTGAAGAAGTTGAATTTCCAGAAATACCAGATGAATATCCGGTTGATGAAAACTGGGCATTGGATGAAATGAATAAACATGAACAATTACCGCCAGATGATATAAATGCAATTACGATTAAAGATTATCCATATTGGAAAAAATATTTTGCATTAGCAACACTTATATGTATTGTTCCAACATTCTGGAATTGTGGATTAGACATATTTCCATTCATTTAGTGTATTCCATTACCATGTATATTCATAGCTATTAAATCTGTATATATACCAATATTTGGTATAATTATGGTATTTGGTATAGGTATACGCGGAATGTACCCATGGCCTATTATTTTATATGTAAATGTATCAGATCAACCTATATCTATATTAACACCGTTAATTGCAATATTAGATAGATTAAAGAATACATTTTATGGTAAATTAGACTCTATTGAACAAGTACCTATTCAATCGCTTGTAAATGCATATATAGCAAAATTAAACAAGGAAATTAATGAATTAAAGAAAGAAAATATGAAATTAGATAATTTCAAAACTGTTATAAAAGCATTAAAGGTTCCTAAAGCTGAAAGTATTCAGAGAGAATTTGCATCTATTGTAGATCCATCTATTGATATGCGATAGAGACTTACTAGAATAGAATCATTATCAAGAAAATCAAAAGCACAATATTTACGTAAATAATTATGGAATATACAAAAGATAAATTTTTAACAGATATTAAAAAAATGAATAAAACAAATGACAAATATGAGGATAAAGCATATGAGTCTATTGTAAAAAATTTATTTTTATAGGGTAAAAGAGGTAAAGAAAAAGCAATGGGATTAGATGAATATGATTCAGAATCTAATTCTAAATTAACTTTAATACCTGGACATATCTATATGTTTAAATATGTTACAGATACAACAACAAAATATAATGATGGTAGAGTAAAGTTTGAATATTACGATACATTACCATTGGTATTATGTACTGGTAATAATAAAAATATCATATAGGGTATAAATTTGAATTTATGTAATTATGATTTACGTACTTTAATATTAAATGATATTTATAATTTAGATCCTAATTTTTTTAATAGTAACGCTTCTGTGTAGGCACATCAAGGTCAGTTACCAATATCATAGAATATCAGTAAATTCTTTTTACATGATGGTGGTTAGACTAAATTACTTAATTATATTAAGAAGAAATATAATTTAAAAAATGAAGGTTTCATATTTAGAACATATAATATAAATAAAATAAAGGATATAAGATTTATTGAACCATGGCAATGGCAATATATTCCGTTTTTAAAATATAAACAATCTGTTAAAGAATCTATATTAACTATGATATAGAATATAACAGGAATTAATAAAATTAATATTTAAAGATAAAATGATTTATTTCATATCAGGACATAGAGATTTAACAATAGAAGAATTTAAAAAACATTATATTCCAAAAATTGATGAAGTATGTGCATTTGATAAAAATGCAAAATTTGTTGTTGGCGATTATTGGGGTGCTGATACATTTGCACAAGATTATTTAGTCAATATAGGATATGGTGATAATGTAACTGTTTACCATATGAATGATAAACCTATGTACATAAATAAATTTATTACGCATACAAAACCTAATTATAAAGATGATATTGATAGAGATTCCGCAATGACACATGACAGTAATTTTGATATTGCTTTTATAAGAGAAGGAAAAGTGAATTCAGGAACAGAGCAGAATATAATGAGAAGAATAATGTTTAAATAATAAAAAGGAGATTAACTAAAACTGTTAATCTCCTTTTATAATTTAATTTAATGGATACAAAAATTTGTTTATTGATTGAATTTGACTTATGTTAAATTTCTATTGAATATCTTTTGATTTAAATTCATATTGTCCTTCCTTTTTAACAGAAGGTCTTCTTAACATTAAGACAACATTATATTGTTCTTCATCATTAAACATCATTCGCGGGTATATATTATAACATAAGTTATATGGCATTTTATTTGCATCTAAAACACCATTTTCTAATGTAACAGCATTATCAAAATCTAATTGTTTAATATATTGTTTAGATTTTGAATTTTGTACTTCTTCATTATTTGTTGTATAATATGGATAACACCATGAAGCCTGATATAATAATTGATTGAATAATACAGGTGGTGTATATGCATCTCGTTTATCTGGTCTGTTTATATCATATGTTTTAACTTTATTAAGTCCTAAATCAAAGAATTGTAATTCATTCTATTTCTTAATTTCTTTTAATGACATATATTGATTATACTGATTGTTATCAGCAGAATTCGGTAAGTATTGATAACCGTTTCCATATGTTTCTATATGTCCTCTAAAAGGATTATCTGTTTCATAATGATATGATTTTTCATATTCATCATTCCATTTCATCATAGATTTCAATAATGAATCAGTTCTTAAATTTATATCATTGTACTAATGAATATATACAGCAGAATTATTATTTAATTGACTATACTAAGATGCTAATAAACGCTAATTATTATATATGAAACTATATTGATCATTCAATAAGCGTGGTGTAAATATATTAGCATTAAATATGAGTCTAAGATAATTTTCTGTTATATCATCTGTATCTTCACATAACCATGTATTTTTATATAATTTACTTGGTAATACATTATTAATATCATTTATATTCTATGTGAATATTGATAATGTTTTAATATTATCTTGTAAATATCTATTTTTAAATGTTATAGAATTCCAGTTTGGTATTTTATATGCTTTATTATTTACTTTCTTCTATGAGATTTCATCATATCTATATGGCATAATAGCGATATTTGTAACTTCGCGAGAACCGAACCATTTTCTTACACCGATAGCATTTGGATGCTGTAAATATCTTGTCTAAATAAGAGATATATTCTATGAATATGATGCTATATATGAAATAGGTGCAATACTTAATTTAAGTGTATTTGATTCATATAAATTATCTTTATTTATATCTTTCGCATTTAATGTAAATGTATGGTTATTAGATGTGATAATTTTAATTTTATCAATAGTATACTGTAAATTAAATGTGTATGGTTCAGGATTTTGTGATTCAATATATATTCTTAAATACCATATACCTGACATTGCTTCATCAATAGTAAATTCATAAAATTCTTCATTTTTATCTGTCTATGATACTTTAACAATAGATTGATCATCAAGTTCATTTGCAGTAATATTGTAAATATCAATACCAGGTTTATATAATGTATATTTAAATATCCACTCTTTTATTGTATTATCATCTGCAGTTAATGATGGTTTATCAGATATATTTCTATTGATATAAATTCTTAATTTAGGATCTGGTAAATATTCTTTATATAATCCCCAATCATCATTACTGAATTTATCTATTTCTAATGTCATGAAAGTTTGGAATTGATTACATAAAATACCATTTGATGAATTATTTATATTTTCTAATGATTCCAAATCATTATAAATATTCATTTTAACTTCTGGAATAGTTCGTTTTTCAGTATAACCTTTTAATACTCTATTATATGTAACCATATTATTATACACTATTTTATCATGATTTGTAGATTCATCAATAGTATAATCTGTATTATCTTCTATTGTATTATATTTAATTGTATATAATATTTCTGTATTAGGTATACTTATAACACTACCATCATATATGCATTTTAAGAATTTATCATCGTTTATTTTATTAATAACATCAGTTTGAATATCTTGTTTTGATACAGTTATATACTTTACTTGATATATACCGGTATTTTCATTTAATATAACATTAGTTTTACTACCATTTTCATATACATAAAGATCATATAACTTCGTTAATTTATCTTTAAATTCTAATGACATAACATTATTATCAATGGTAATATTAAAAACATCATCATAATTTAAAGTTCTATTTAAATCTTTATGATTTACCTATACAAATGAAGCATCTATATCAAATTCAGATGTCTGATAATTAAAATCAGCACGAGTTAATTTACTGAAATATTTAATGCCATACTTATTTCCTATATATTGCTGTATAATATGATGTCTATATTTCTATGAATCATTATCAGATTGATCTAATGATATTTTCAATACAGAAGAATCTGAATAATCAAACTATTTTGTGTCAATTCCAGAATAATAACTTGTATCAAAATAATCATTAAATTTTGCTTTAGTCTATAATGTATTAGTCTTTCCTTCATATATAAAAATAGACGAATCTATATGATATTTCTTATAATAATAACCTGTACTTACATCTGTAACCTTATCATATACTTTATATTGTTCTACTTCTTCTGTTTGAATAATACCTTTTACACCTTTATATATATTAAATGTTACTTCATTTACAGTTTCTGGTAATAAAGATTTTACATTTTCTAATGTAGATGTATCCCATGTATTAATAAGGACTTGTTTAATTTCAGAAGATGTTACATTTTTGTAACTTTCATTATTATAATCTCTAATATAATTTCCTTTATCATCTGTTTTTGGTACTCTTACTTTAGATAATGATGTATCTGTAAATGTGCCTTTTATATAATTAGAATAATAACGTGCGCGAACCCCAGAATTTTTATTATTCATATCATTATAATTATAATACATATGAATATAACCATATACATAATCATCTTTAGAAACATCTATATTATTAAAGAAGTTATCTACAATCATAATAAAAGACTATGTACTGGAATCATAATTATCTTCAGTTAATGTATAACAATTTCCATATGAATTTAAAACCAAATCATTATTATATAATGTATTTAATGCTTCAATATTACCTTTATTATTATTTCTAATATGTAAATTATCAATATATAAATTAACATCATAAGTGTTTATACACATATTAGAATTTAAATATGATTGTATTTCAAATAATCGTGAATTATAATTTAAATTTAATAATACCTTTTTACCTGTATTTAATTCATACTTATACTTATTAATTTCTTTTCCATTATTAAGATATATATATGATTCTTTTGCATCTGAATATCTTTCGGGAATAATAAAAGGTTCATCTGCAACATCAATATTTTGATCTGTTAAATCTGTTATCTTCTCTGGCTTTTTATTATTATTGTCTATTACATATTTAACATTTATCGGATAATTATTATATAATTCATTAGCAATAAACATTCCATGTTTAGTTGCTGAATCCATACCTGCACCAACAATATTCAATCTATTGAATTTGTTTTTATTTACAGTAAATGGTTTTTTATATGTTATTTTATTTGCTAACTATGTAGATGTACATGTTGTCAAATCTTCTGTAATTTCTATTACACAATCAATAGAAGAATCTTTTATACTGCTATTTAATATATAAAGTAAATCACCTTCATTATATTTTGGATCTAATCGATATTCATCTTTAGCATATGTTATATCATAATCTTTATCATCATAATCAATAGAACTTAATGTACTTGTATCAATATATTTAAAAAAAGAATCAAATGTACCAAAATATATAGAATTTCCAGATTTACCTTGTTTTCCCTGCTAACCGGTTACACCAATTCCAGGTAATCCATGTTTATATGTATAACTCATTTTTAATTAGTTGTTCTTTTTCTTATTCCTGAAATACCTTTATCATTAATAGTGACATATGCTTCTATACCATTAATTACTGATATTGTGACATTTGGTAAATCATTATATTGTACTTTATTAATTAAATCATTTAATTTTACATAATCATAATCCTATCTAAAATTATAATTCTATATTGTTGGAATTACTGTTGTAAAATCAGAATGTTCTTTATTTTGAAAATGTATTATAGTATTTCCATTATCATATGTATTTACGAAATCTCCCCACTATTTTGAGTTAGTATCATCTTTTCGTCCAAATGATATTTTATAAATAACTCCATAATAAATTATAGATGTATCTTTCTTTGTATAACTATATATAGATGCATCTATATCACATCTTAAATCTTTTGTTGCTGCTATATAATCTGTAATAGTTTTTGATTTATTATCAGCAGTTGTATAAACAGGTGAATATTCATTATTTGAATTATTTGAATCATTAAATTTAGTATATACATTAGCATTTAAATAAATTGGATATTTTGAACTTATCATGAATCCATTATATTTTTTGCTAAATTTAATATCCAAATTCATATCATGTTGACCACTATATAATGATTCTAAATTAATAAAATTAATATCATTATCTGTATCTTTAGTTGTATGAGAAACTGTTAATAATCCGCTACCAGTTGCTGTTTTGCTATCATCAGATATAATAAACTTATGTGATCTAAGTGTTCCAGAATTATTTGTATCACTAAATATATCAGAATTATTTGTAGAATTAAATTTTCCTATATATTTTAATTTTTCATTAGTCCATAATTGATCAGTTCCATTATTTATATCTCTTATTAATTGATTTATATCCATTAAAAGATATACTTTTCCAGTTGGATCTACAAACTAATCACCATTTACAAATTTTCTTTTTAACTATATCTACTCATTTTTTACTGGTAACATTCTAGATGTAATTTTTTTAGTAAAATCATGGTATTCATCAGGTAACGAGTATTCACTGAAGAATAAACTCGTACCTGGTGTACCTTGTTCGCCATCTTTACCCTGTATACCATATGTGGCAATACCAGGTGCATATGTATCATTATGAAATCTCTAAGAAATCTGCATACTTTTTATCGTTTATAAATTTTAACAGTTGGATATATATTCTTACCAGTTGTTTCATTCAGTACAATAGTTAATGTATTTAAATTCTCTTTCGTTTCAAATTTAGTTGAATAATTTTCATACTTATTATATGTACTTAAATTATCTGGTTTTTCTGTTACTATATTTATAACTGAATTTGGTTCAGTATCTTTTGAGAATAGTTCAACTTCTATTTTTGATTTATCATTATAATAAGCAGATAAGGTATTATTAATATAATTCTTCTAACCTGTATATTGTGAATCTTTAAAATATATCCAGTTTTCATTAAACTGATTATTATTTATGAAATGATTAAATATCGCAGAAGATATATTAATAGTTATCGTTGTAGTTCTCTAATTATTATCTGACATGTTAAATGAAGCATCTGAGAAATTAACAGTTAAAATATCATTTGCTGTTGGGTATGACCATGTATTAAGCAATATATATTCATTATGAATTACCATACAATGAGAACCAAAGAATGACTTATCATCAATACCGGTTTTATGTCCATCAATACTTGTATACTCATTTTCTGAAGTATATTTTCTATAATAATTATTATCCCATGTAGCACTTAATAATGATCTTTCATTTATTAAATAATAATTCTTATTTAACTTCTGTAATTTTGTATCCTCAAATACTTTATTACCTGTATAATTCTTAATTCTGTTAATTGATTTCAATTTTGTATTTGACTACAATAAATCAACATTAAGAATATCTTTCAATTCATCATCTACATAGAAATCAAACATATTATTTGTATTAGGAGTAAACCAACCATAATTAAACTTAATCTGATTAGGTATCGATAATGTAAATATTAACGGATTATATTCCTCTGTATTCTATATATGTTTTACTTCAGAATTACCAGGAATAATATATACATCAACATCATTTGTAAATGAATTTACATATCGTGTTAATTTATCTTTTGCTGATTCTGTAGTTATCAATTTACTGATATATTTTTTGAATTGTACAAGATTATTACCTGTCATCAATTTAGTTCTTTTTAAAAGACCAGTAGAAGTGTCTTTATATGTCATAATAAATTGATTACTATTAAGAATATTAGATAATTTTAACTATGTTGGATTATAATAAGTTTTATTTATAGTTGCTGCTAATTTTGTTTCATTCAATGAAATTTTCTTTGGATACAATACATTAGATATATTTAATAATTGTGCTGTAGAATTTTCTTTTAATGTAGTTAAATCAATAACACGTTCTAATATTTGTTTTGCTGTATGATTATAATCACCATCAGCTTTTGTTATAACATAAGAATAACTATCAGATGAAATAATATTTAATGAAGATATATTAGTTGGAGTATTAACAATAAAACCAGAATTACCATTATATAATAAACCTCTGTCATATACATTATTAACTGAAACATATTCATCACAATCGATAGTATCTTCTAATGCATATGTTATAAATTGTGACTTATTTAAATCTTTAATATTAACATTAGGAATATCATACTATACAAATAATGAATTCCACATATTATGTCTATCAATAATACTTAATAATTTTTTATGGAAATTATTTCTCTTATGTGATAATATACTGTTATTCGTTGATGATACTGTTTTGAAATCAATATCATATGGTGAATTTAATACCGCATAATCAGCATAACTCTAATATTCATCATCTGTTAAATTCTTTATATTATTTGCACCTTCATGTTGATAATCAATATAGAACTAATGGTTTATTAATAATATAAATTTCTCTTTTAATGATATATAAAGTTCATTAGATTTTGTTAAATCATAATCAGTTAATACGAATGCTTCAAAACCTGAATAATCTTCAAGATGAATATAACTATTAACGATTTTTGTATTTAACTTAATATTCAATTTAATTCCA
>OBSA01000058.1_pt1 | contig 39477 bp, 44 predicted proteins | sample 1501291 | NCBI WGS metagenome assembly OBSA01 (sample SAMEA3360679, study PRJEB22359) | human gut metagenome | biome: ENVO:urban biome; feature: ENVO:human-associated habitat; material: ENVO:feces | place: Bangladesh | collected 2011 | reverse complement strand
AAATCTGCCGAGAGCGTTCTTTCATAATTTGCAAAAAAAACTCGAAATTAAGGCTATGTTAAAGAGGTTTTTATGGGTGATTTTAAGATTCGGAAAGCAGAAAAAGAAGATATTCCGGTGCTGAAGGAACTGATTTTGGGACTTGCCAGGCACGAAAGGCGTCCTCAGGATGTTACCGGTTCAGAGCAAAGAATGTGCTTCTGGCTTTTTGAGCGGAAAATCGCGTCCGCCCTGATTGCGGAAATTGATGGAATTGCCATGGGATATGCAATTTATTATCCGGTTTACGGTTCTTATGCTGCGAGCGCAAGAGTTCATCTTGAAGATATTTTCATCAAGCCTGAATTTCAGGGCAATGGCTATGGAACAAAATTGCTTTCCTTTATCTGCAGGTCTGTTCTGGCGGAAGGTTTTTCTGGAATGGAATGGAATGCGCTGGATTTTAACGAAAAATCAATCGGCTATTATTTAAAACTGGGCGCAAAAATAGAAAAGGGCAGGACTTACTTTAGTTTTTCTGAAGAAAATATGAAAAAACTTGAAAAATAATTTTTTCCGGACGCTTTAATTATGACTGCGTTTTGGGTATATTTATTAAATGTGATTTTTAGACATATCAGGGGTTGTTATGAACTGCGATTTTATTAAGAAACTTGCCATTCCTTCAGAGATTAAGGAAATGTTTCCGGTTACAAAAGAAATGGAAAACACTGTCGCTGAGCGGCAAAAACAGATTGAGTCGATTTTTGAAGGAAAAGATAACAGAAAGCTTCTGATTATAGGTCCATGCTCGGCGGACAACGAAGACAGCGTTCTTGATTATATTTCAAGGCTTGTAAAAGTCCAGGAAAAAGTAAAGGATAAGATTTTTATTATTCCCCGGATTTACACAAATAAACCGCGCACAACCGGCGAAGGCTACAAGGGAATGCTTCATCAGCCTGACCCGACGGAAAAACCTGATTTGGTGAAGGGGATAATAGCAACCCGCCACATGCATATGCGGGCTTTAAAGGAAACCGGTTTTTCCTGCGCGGACGAAATGCTTTATCCGGAAAACTATAAGTATCTGGATGATATTCTGGCGTATGTGGCAATCGGCGCGCGTTCTGTGGAAGACCAGCAGCACAGGCTTGTCGCAAGCGGAATCAACGTTCCTGTTGGCATGAAAAATCCTACTTCCGGCGATTATTCGGTTATGATGAATGCAATCCATGCGGCGCAGGGACATCACACGTTCATTTACCGCGGCTGGGAAGTTCATTCGCACGGAAATGCTCATTGCCATGCGATTCTTCGCGGCTATACAAACAAGATGGGAAAATCCCGCCCGAACTATCACTATGAAGATATAATCCGTCTTTGCGACGTCTATGATTCAAGCCCGGAACTTAAAAATCCGGCGGTCATTGTTGACTGCAATCATTCAAATTCCGGAAAAAATCCTTTTGAGCAGCCTAGGATTGTAAACGATGTGCTGAATTCAGCAAAACACAGCGACCGCATTGCAAAGCTCGTAAAAGGATTCATGGTGGAAAGCTATATTGAAGACGGAAGCCAGAAACCGGGCGAAGGCTGCTACGGAAAATCAATTACAGACGCATGCCTTGGCTGGGAAAAAACTGAAAAAATGATTTACGGCATTGCAGAGTCGTTGTAATGTCAAAAAATATAAATTTATTATTTGGGAAAAGTTGAACTATGGAAAAAATTGTAATCGGAAATCCGTTTGTTATTATTTTTACGGCAGGAACTTTGGTCAGTTTTTTAATAAATCATGTTCTTGAATTTGTTGACTGGCGGGCGCGCGTAAAAAACGGTGGAAAACTTCCTGATGAGCTGAATGGTTTTCCTGAATCTTCGGTTTTTGACACAAAAAAACTCGCTTCAATCAATGCGTATGAAAATGCAAAATATTTTTTCTGGATTCCGGGCTCTCTGGCGTCGGTTTTTCTTGCGCTGGCGCTTGTTTTTTCCGGCTTTTATCCATGGCTTTTTAATGTTGTCTGCCGTTTTACAGGTTTTCCGAACGGTTACTGGTCAACCTTTTTCTGCGCGTTCTGTTTTTCTGTTCTTGCCGGAATTCCAGAAGGAATTCTTGATATTCCGTTTGAGCTGATAAAAGAATTTAAGATTGAAAAAGCTTTTGGCTTTTCAAAAATGACGATAAAGCTGTGGATTGCGGACCAAATTAAGGGAATTGCTATGTCGCTGGTTCTTTCGGCGGTTCTGGTTGCCGCGATGGTTGGAATTTTGGTTGCTTTTCCGCATGGCTGGTGGATTTTTCTTACAATCGTTCTTTTTGCGTTCACTTTTATAATGCAGATTCTTTATCCGCTGGTAATAGCCCCGATTTTTAATAAATTTTCTCCGCTGGAGGAAGGCGAGCTTAAGACAAGGATAACTGAGCTTATGCAGAATCTTGGATTTAAGTCTTCGGGAATTTTTGTTATGGATGCATCAAAAAGAAGCGGACATTCAAACGCGTATTTTGGCGGAATCGGAAAATCCAAGCGGATTGTCCTTTACGATACGCTTATAAAGCAGCTTACAACAGACGAGCTTGTGGCGGTTCTTGGCCACGAGCTGGGGCATTACAAGCTGCATCATATTATTCGCCGCTTCTGCGTTTTAATTCCTGTTGAATTTGCGTTGATGTTCATTCTGTACAGAATTGCGCAGTCAACATCGATTTATACCGGTTTTGGTTTTGCCCTGACTGGAATAAAGGTTGAATCAGTTCAGTTTATCGGTCTGTTTCTTGCAAGCCTTGTTGCAGGTTCTCTTTCTGAGATTTCTTCACCGCTGCGTAATTTTTCCAGCCGTAAGGACGAATTTGCCGCAGATAAATTTTCGGCGGAGCTTACCGGTCATCCTGAGCATCTGATTTCTGCGCTTATAAAACTTAACAGCGAAAATCTTAGCGAGCTTGTTCCGCCGAAAATTTATGTCGCATGGAACTATAATCATCCGAGCCTTGTAGAAAGGGTGGAAGCCCTGAAAAAATTATAAAGTCCAATCCGGCGGCGGAATCTGCTGGATATTTGAGCTAATCTCCGCGCCCGGTTGTTCTTCAATGTGAAGGCAGTCGAGAGAATCCCTGGTTGTTGAAAGAACTTTTTTTATGCGCGCAAGGCATAATTCCGCTATGCTCTGGAATCTTCCGGGATTTTCAATTTTTTCCGGTTTCTGAATGAGCATGCACTTTCTTGTGCCGCCGTCCAGCCGGTTCTGCTCGATTGTCGCTTCCAGCGTTGAGCCGCTTCCTGCGAAAAAATCCATTATCGTAATGTCGTCCGGCATATTTACAATTTGTATAAAATGCTGAATCAGGTTTACAGGTTTTGGATTGTCAAAAGATTTTTTTTCGCAAAGAAGCGCGTCCAGATGTTTCTGGGCTTTGCGTGTGCTTTCTGCGCCGTCTATTATATTTCTTGGAATTATTTCAACTTTTTCGCCGTTAAAAACTTTTTTTCGCGGAACATTTGAAAATTCCGGGGCTTTTCCCCAGTAAATTTTATCTTCTTTTATAAGCTGTTTCATTTCTGCTTCGGGAATAAGCCATTGGCGTTTCCAGCGGATTCCTCCCGGAGAAACAATTTCGTAGTAGTTTTCGCTTTTCGGGTTTGAACGTTTTTCGTCAAAACTTATGCTTCCTGAAAACCATGCGCCCCTTCTGTCGCCGTCGGCATTGCTTGTGGCCCAGCCTGTCTGCTCAAAATCTGAAAACTCTTTCAGTTTTTTCTTGTTTTTTGCGTAGCAAAGGTTTGACTGCTGCAGAGTGCGGCTCCACTTGTCTTTTTTTCCTTTTCCGTGAAGCCACATAAAATCGTTTACAAAATTGTTTTCCCCGAAAATCTGGTCGCAAAGGATTTTAAGCAGATGAACCTGGCTTTGTCCAATCGCAATGAATATGCATCCTGAATCTTTTAAAAGTTCCCTGGCGGCGCAGAGCCTTCGTTGCATAAAGCTTAGCCATTCATCGGTCTGCATATTGTCGCGGTAGGTGAAATTTTTTCCTGTGTTGTATGGCGGGTCTGTGTAGATTAAGTCTATTTTTTCCCTGTATTCCGAAAGCAGCAGTTTTAGCGCCGGATAGTTATCTCCTTCTATAAATGTGTGGCGGATGCCGCTCTGCGCTGATGAAAAATCTATGGTTTCATCTTTTTTTAGTATGAAATGCTGTGAAATGTCTTTTACGTCTGCTTTTTCTGAAAAATCGGTCCATGAAATTGAAAAACTCATTTTTACAGTATATTATAGCTTTATGAAAAAAAAAGCGATTCTTTATAATTCAAATTTTGAAAAGCTTGCAACTTTGGCGCAGTATTTGGTTCACGATGACTGGGAAATTCTTTCTGCCGGCGATACGGCTAAATTTCTTCAGGAAAACAATATTCCATATACTTACACAAAGCAGCTTGAATATAACCCGAATTCCGATGACAGTTTTATAAGCCTGTACCATTCTATTCTTGCGGCAGGAAGAGATCTTCTTTCAAGTTCGTTTTCAACAGATTTTGTGGTTAATCTTGTCTGCATCAATGTTGAGTCGGTTTTTCATAAGCTGAATGATTTTCTGGAAGTTGAAAAAAGCTATAACTCAATTGAGCTGAAAGAAATGGCTCTGCTTGCCTCCGCTGCAAAAAATTATATGAATGTCCTTGTTCTTTGCGACTCCGCGGACTATCAGGATGCGATTGTTCAGATGAAAAACGACAGCATTTCAACTGAGTTCAGGCTTTATCTTGCGGCAAAGGCGTTGAACCAGATTTCTGCCTGTTCCGCGGCAAATGCTCTTTCAATTTCCCAATCTATGGATGTGAATTCTTGTCCGCCGTACCTTATGATTCCATTTAAATTTGCAGGAAGGCTTCATCACGGTTCTAACGACCATCAGAGCGCATTCCTTTATTCTTTGAATGACAAAGTCGGCGCGCTTTCCGGAATGAAAAAAATTCAGGGAAAGGAAATGAATTTCAACCTTTACGAAAACTGTTTTGCCGCGTGGAAGGCAATCAGCATTTTTACAAAGATATTAAAAAGTCCGTTTACGGTTGACAGCGTTGACTGCAACAATTATCCGTTTACAACTCAGTTTACTCCGGCCGCAACTTCTGTGTTTACGATTGGAATAAAAAATTCAAATCCGATAGGCGCTTCTCTTGGAGGAACGCTTTTGGAATCTTTCAGAAAAACCTATTCTTGCGAGCCGGATTCCTTTAAGGGGTCAACATTCGGATGCAGCTCTGTTGTTGACGGGGAAACCGCGCGCGAACTTGTGAAGATTGATTTTCGTGCGATTATCGCGCCGGATTTTACAAAAGAAGCAAGGGAAATTTTTTCCGAAAGAAAAGATATGCGTCTTGTTATTGTCTCAAGGTTTATAAGCGGTTATTACGAAATGGCGGCGATTGACGGCGGAATTATGCTTCAGGAGCCTGATTCTAAAATGTTTACAAAACTTAGCGTGGTCACTCGGAAACGTCCTTCGCAGGCGCAGGTTGATTCAATGGCATTTGGAATGCTGGTTGCAATGACCTGCAAGTCTGATGCCGCGGTCGTTGTGAATGATTTTTCTACAGTTGGAATTTCTGCCGGGAATACAAGCCGCAAAAGGGCTGTACGGTATGTGCTTCAGGATGCGAGCGAGTATTTTGAAAATAATCAGAATAATAATCTAATAAGTAAGGACCGGAATTCCGAAATTTTAATAAGCGATTCTGTCATTTATTTTGATGAATACGTAAAAAAACTTGCGGATGTTGGAATCAAGGCGATTATTCAGACGGGTGGTGTTGACTGCGATGCGGAATTTATCCAGTATTGCAACGAGCGCGACATTTCCATGATTTTTACCGGAATACAGCATTTGTCTGTTTAAAATAAAATTTTCCCGAGGATTTTATGCTTTACTATTTAGGTTCGTACCTTCAGAAGTTTTTTGGACCTGCGCGTCTTCTTCAGTCTTATGCGGTCTTGATAATTCTTGCCCTCTACAGCGGTTTTGTCCTTATGTATAGATTTTTGCCGAAATTTTACAGCGTGCTTCCTCATGACCGCGGCCGGGAATTTACGTTGACTGCGGAAGCGGCGAAGGGAAAACCGACTGGAGCCGGCGCTGTGTTTATAACGGCTTTTGTGCTGCTTTGCATTGTTTTTGTTCCCATGAGCTGGAGGCAGTGCGGAATTCTTTTTCTTACCTGGATTACAATGCTGACAGGATTCTTAGATGATAAAAGCATTTCCAGCTGGGGCGAATATTTGAAAGGCGCGCTTGATCTGCTGATAAGCATCGCGGCTTCTGTTCTTTTGTATTTTATTGCAAAATCTCAGTCTGCTGACGGAACAGTCTGTTTCTGGCTTCCGTTTGTTTCTCATCTTATTGTGGTGCATCCTGCGGTCTATATTTTGATTGGCGTAATTCTTCTGTGGGCTTCCATAAATACAACGAACTGCACAGATGGTGTTGACGGTTTGAGCGGAACTCTTGTTTTGATTGCGCTTATTACAATGGGAATAATTTTTTATTTTATTCTTGGCCATGTTGATATTTCAAAGTATCTTCTTGTTCCTAATTTGAAGGATGGCGCAAAATGGGCTCTTATGACGTTTACCCTTGCCGGGGTTCTTACAGGATATTTGTGGCACAACGCCTATCCGAGCCATGTCCTGATGGGCGATGCCGGAAGCCGCGCTTTGGGATTTTTTATTGGATGCGCTATTCTTATAAGCGGAAATCCGCTTTTATGCCTGGCGACTTCTACAATCATCTTTTTGAACGGCGGAATGGGTCTGGTAAAAGTATTCCTTTTGCGTTTTTTTAACATCAGGATTTTTGAAAACATCCGTTTTCCTTTGCACGACCACATGAGAAAAAACCGCGGCTGGTCTGCGACCCAGGTTCTTCTGAAATTTATGATAATGCAGCTTTTAATAACTGTTGCGGTAATCGGTCTTTTCTTTAAAGTCCGTTGATTTGTGCGGGGGGGGGATGAACTCGGGACGCTTGCGTTGTGGTTTGGTCATTCTCGCCGATGGTGTGCTATAAAAAAATATTGAAAAAAATATTATTGAAATAAAAAAGGGCAGAAGTATTATTTCCGCCCTTTTAATATTTTAGAAAAATATAGTTATTCTTATAAAAGTTTGTTTCCGAGCAAAATGTAGATAACTCTCTTCCATTTTAGATTTTTTGTATCCGCTATTAAAGAGTATTTTTCAACGGTATTTGCTCCGGCTCATTCTTTTAGCGCGGAACCCTTCTATTGAATTTCAAAAGCCTTGTCGTCTACAAGTATGTATCTTTTTCCGTCTATTGTCACAATTTTTGCGGAATCTCCGGCGGTCTGGGCTGATGATTTTCCGGCAGGATTGTCTTCTATTGAAAAGTATAAATCCTTGTTTTTAATAAAAAAGTCTTTTACAAGGATTTTTTCGTTGCCGCTGCCAAAATCAATGTCAAAAGTTATGGTGTTATGGTTTGTCCTGCTGAGTTTTCCGTCATTTCCAAAAAAATATCTCAGTTCATCGTGCATGTCGTCGTCTTCTTTTCCATCAAAGTTTTTTACGCTTCCAGGCTGAAGATTTGCAATCGGAAGAAGTTTTATGCTTTTTCCGTTGATTGAAATTGTTATATGAATATTTTTAAGTTCATAAGAACTGTCGTTCCTGATTTTGATTTCATCATAAAATCCCCTGCCGGTCAAATCAGAGATTTTAAACTCAAAAGAATGGCTTTTGCCGCCACCTAAGTTCTGCGCAAATATAAAGCCTGCGATAAAAATAAAAAATATGGACGTGAATATTTTTTTCATATCAATTACCTCTTTTCTGTTGTTTTTTAGTCCGAATGTAGAGTTTTATAAAAAAACTTGATATTCAGGCTATTTTAAATCAATGCGCATTTATTGTCAAAAAACTTGACCTGAAAACACATTTGTCAGATAATAAAAAAAGTCCCCCGGATTATGTGGGAATTATTTAAAAAGTCGTCCGAATTTCGTGATGATATTTAAAAAAGTCGTCAAGATTTCGTGATTATGAAAAAATATTATGTATAGAAGAATAATTGAAAGTTTGAAAAAATGGAAAGAATCTCCTCGTAGAAAACCGCTTATCCTGCAAGGTGCAAGGCAGACTGGCAAGACATGGATTATGAAAGAATTTGGAAGGACTGAATATAAAAATACAGCTTATCTTTTTTGCCAGGAAAATCCTGCTTTAAAAAGCCTTTTTGAAGCTCCGTTTGATAAGGAGCGGCTGCTAAACGGATTTCAACTTTTGTGCGGTTTTAAAATTGAGGCTGAAAATACTCTTATAATTATTGATGAAATTCAAGATATTCCAAAAGCCATTACATCATTAAAATTTTTTTATGAGCAGGCTCCGGAATATCATATAATATGTGCAGGTTCTCTTCTTGGAGTTTCGTTATGCGAAGGTATTTCATTTCCTGTGGGAAAAGTTAATTTCTTGAATTTATATCCTCTTTCTTTTTCTGAATTTTTAATGGCAATTGGAAAAGGGCAGTATGAATCTTTGATAAATTCTAAAACTCCTGATGTTGAGCTTATAAAGTCATTTTCATCTGACTTGAAAGAGTTTTTGAAATATTATTTTTTTATTGGTGGAATGCCGGAAGTCGTGTCGACATGGATTGAAACAAATGATTTTAATGAAGTTCGTCGTGTTCAGCTGGAACTTCTTGAAACTTACAAGAATGATGTTTCAAAACATACGTCGCCGGAAGTGGCAAATAAAATCAGACAGGTTTGGGATTCTGTTCCTGGCCAATTGGCTAAAGAAAACAAAAAATTTCTGTATTCAGTGGTAAAGCAAAGTGCCCGTGCGCGTGAATATGAAAATGCAATCAACTGGCTTGCTAATGCGGGGCTTATTACAAAAGTTTATCGTATTAATAAGCCTGGAATTCCAATAAAAGCCTATGAAGATTTGGAGACATTTAAAATCTTTGTCCTGGATACAGGTCTTTTGTGCAGTATGACACTTTTGAGCGCAAGGACTTTACTTGATGGAAATAAGCTTTTTACAGAATTTAAAGGTGCTCTTACGGAGCAATATGTCTGTCAGCAACTTATAAGTGAATTTCAAATAGAACCTTTTTATTGGTCTTCTAAGGACGGTTCGGCGGAAATTGATTTTATTTTTCAGGACAATGATAGCGTTGTTCCTGTGGAAGTGAAATCCGAAATAAATCTTCAGGCTAAAAGCCTGAAACTATATCGGGAAAAGTATAATCCAGCGATACTGCTGCGTTTTTCATTGTCAGATTATATAAACCATGGAAATTTAAAAGATATTCCGCTGTATGCTATTCCGATGATAAAGAATTTTCTGGAATATTAATGCAGAAAAAAAATAACCGCAATCTGAAACGTTTTGGGGTTCTTCAGATTACGGTTTTTTTATTTTTATTTTGTGGTTACCTTGATTTTTGTGGCGATAACCTGTGCTTTTTCATCGCGCAAAATGTATTCAACATTGATGTCTTCTTCGGGAATATTTGCTTTTTCTGTCGCTTCTTTTACGATGAGCTCTTTTATTTCTTCATCATTTGCCTTGAGCAAAGTTTTCATTGAAGTATTATTGTCAAGGGTCAGAGGCTTTTTTGCGCAGGAAACAGCAAGGGTTGATACTGCAAAGCATATTGCGAAAAATTTAAAAAATCTGTTCATTCTTGTTTTCTCCTGTTTTTACTATAAATCTAAACTGCTGTTTATCGCGTTGTTAAGGCTTTCGGCTGAAGAAAAAAGCGTGTAGTTGTAGCCGCCGTCAAAAAAACTTATCTCTAGGGCGGCGTCTTCAGTGCCTAAAACGACAATCTGCTCTTTTTTGTTTTCGATTTTAAAAAGCAAATCATCCATGTCGTCAAGCTCGAACAATCCGTCGTCAAATATGTCAAGTTCATCCCATGACTTTATGGAATTTGTCGCATCGTATACTTTGTCGCCATAAATAGAGATGTAATTGTTTACAACTTTTTCACCTTCTTCGTTGCAGGTTACTACTGACAGAATTTCATCGCAGCCTGTAAGCAGCAAAGCCAATAAGCATGAAAAAAGTAAAATACCAAATTTCTTTTTCATAAAAACTCCATATAAAACTCCGCGTTAGCGGCGAGCCACGGATGGCGAGAATTACAGTTTGCGAAAGCAACGCTTGAGCAAACTGTAATGATAAAAATTACACGGATGTAATTTTTATCATGCCTCCATAAAAAGTCAAGCGGAGATTCCAATTTCCGGGTTGACTCTTTAAGATGTTCCGCACCGCAGTTGGAAACATCATTTAATAAGAAAGTTTGCAACGCAAACCGCCGGATACTAATTATCATTCTTGTTTATAAAAATAGCAAGGAAAAAGTGGCTGAACGGATAGTTCTTTGTGAACAGTCTTTTTACCATCCGCCGGAAGCGCCACCGCCGCCAAAATGTCCACCGCCGCCAAAGGAATTGCGGCCGCCGCTGTAAAAGTTGTTCATTGAGCCGCTTCTGCCGGAGCTTCCGCGGTGAGCGTTCCGGTACGCGCTTGTAAAAATAATCCACGGCAAAAAGTGGTTGCTTCTTCCGCTTGCGATGCAGGAAAAGAGTATGAACCAGCCAAAAACCCATAGGAATCCGTATAGAATTCCCATGTAGGAGTTGTCTTCGTCAGATTCTTTTAATACGCTTTTTGAAACAAGCTCTTCGTTGTCAGAGATAATTCCCGCGATGTTTTTTACGCCTTTTAAGATTCCTTCTGAATAATCGCCGTTTCTGAATTCCTGGATTATCACATTCCGCAGAATCAAGCCGCATTTTGTGTCTGTTAAAGTTCCTTCAAGTCCGTATCCAACTTCGATTCTGGCTTTGTGGTCATTTAGCGCGACTACTATAAGAACGCCGTTATCCTTGTCTTTTTGTCCGAGCCGCCACGATTCTGCGACTTTCATTGAAAAATCTTCAATGGAATCACCGTTTAATGAATCTATTGTAAGAACCGCGACTTGCGCGCCGGTTGAATTTTCAAGGCTTTCAAGATATCCGGTTATTTCTTCCTTGTCCTTTCTGGTGATTATGTTCGCGTTGTCAACTATTCTTCCTGTAAGCGCCGGAATGTCTGAGGCAAAAGCCGCGGCTGGGCTGAACGCAAAAACCGCCGCGATTAATGCAAGGATAAAATTCCGCTTAAACTTAGATTCTTTCATTCTAATCCTCCAGGATTGCAAGGCCGTCCGGCAGTTCATTTTGATTTTCTTTTTTTGCCGGAAAGTTTTCCGCAAGAAGCTCACCGCATTTTTCAACTGCGGCGATAAATCCTTCTTTTGTTTTTCCAGACTTGATTCCAAGCGCAAGGTCATCCGCGATTATGTTCCACAAGTCCTGCGAAATTTTTTGTGCAATTCCAGAGTCCGCCACAATCCTGACCTGTCTTTCCAGATATGAAACAAAAATCAGGATGCCTGAATGTTCTTTTGTGTCGTAAACTCCGCTTTGCGCAAAATGTCTGAACGCGCGGTTTGTTACAGCCTGGTTTTTTATGTTTTTTGGAATTATTATTCTGTCAATCAGAGGAATGTTTGCAAAATAAAAACCGAAGACGATTGTGGCCAAGGTTGCGATTCCATAAAATGCCGGAAGAAGCCAAACCGGGCAGCCCCAGAAAAATTTGTCATAAAGCGCGAAAATTTTTGCGGCGAACGGAAGAAGGATTGTAAAAACAAATGCCGCCAGATATGTCGAGGCTAAAAGTTCCCAGAATGAATAATGGTCGCTTTCGGCTGTCAGAGCCAGCGCGATTTCGCCGCTCGTGCTTGCTTCCGCCTTTTTTACCGCATTTCTGATTTCTTCCATATCGGAATCTGAAAGTTTTATTTTTTTCAAAAGATGTTTTTTTGTCATTTTCGCCGCCCGCAGATTTTTAGAACTGCACCGCTGGAGCCGCAGATGCTTGTGCCGCCGCCGTAAAATATGATTTTGCCTTGAATCCCATTTTTCCTGCGATTAAAACTCCAGGCCATTTTCTGATTGATGCGTTGTATTTTTGTGCAAGGTCGTTGTATCTTTTTCGTTCTGTTGAAATGCGGTTCTCTGTTCCTTCAAGCTCATCCTGAAGCGCAAGGAAATTCTGGTTTGTCTTTAGTTCCGGATAATTTTCTGTGACAGAAAGAAGTCTTTGCAGCGCTCCTCCCAGGGAATCCTGAACTTTCTGGAACTCTGCGAATTTCTCTTCGTCCTCAAGAATGCTTGCGTCGAGTTTTATTATTCCGCCGGCTTTTGCGCGCGCTTCCGCAACTTGCGTGTAAAGTTCGGTTTCATGGCTTGCCGCGCCTTTTACAGTTGAAACAAGGTTTGGAATCAAGTCGTATCTGCGCTGGTACTGATTTTCAACCTGCGCCCACTGGGCTGAAACCTGCTCGTCCAGTTCGACCATATTGTTGTATATGTTGCAGGAAGAAACACCTGCCATGAGCGCGATTCCTGCAAAAATTGAAGACAAGATTTTTGTGATTTTCATAGATTTCTCCATCGTGTGAATTTTTGTATTTGGAAATTTTAATTTTTTTTGTAAAAAAAATTAAATTTCCTACTATAAAAAATAAAGCCATAAGTAAATTGGGTCAAGAAAATGATTGAAAAAAATGCTGATTCTGTATATTCTTATCCAGATAGAGTAAAGTTTTTTTAATGCCGTGTTTTTACATTGCGGTGTTATTTCAGGAGCAAAAATGTATAAGGCGAAAGATTACGATTTTACGGTAGAACAGTTAGGTCCTTGTAAATTTAATTCACCGATTCAGTTGTCAACGGTAGTCGGCGGTGCATACGCAAACTATGTGCGCGATGATTCTTTCGTGAGAAACAGAATCAATGTTTTCAGTAAAGAAGAACCGAATTCTATTGACGCTACAAATCTTTTGCAGAAGGCCGGTCCGCGCGAGAAAATATATTTTGACCCTAAAAAAGTAAAGGCCGGAATCTGTACCTGCGGCGGTCTTTGTCCTGGATTGAACGACGTTATCCGTGCCGTGGTCCGCTGCTTGTGGAACAGATATGGTGTCCGCGATATTGTTGGCTTCCGCTATGGCTACCGTGGACTTTTTAAAGATTCAAATCTTGAGCCAATCCAGCTTACTCCTGATGTGGTTGATGAAATCCACAAGATTGGCGGTTCGTTTATTGGAACAAGCCGCGGCGGCGGAAACAGGATTCCTACGGATGGCGTTGATACAATTGAACGCCTCGGCATTAACATGATGTTTGTTATTGGCGGCGACGGAACTCAGCACGGAGCATTGGCTATGGCTGAAGAAATCCAGAAACGCGGCCTTGAATGCGCGGTTGTCGGAATTCCTAAGACAGTGGACAATGATTTTCTTCTTATTGACCATTCATTCGGTTTTGAGACAGCGGTCCAGCAGGCAAAAGAGGCGATTGCTTCAATGCACATGGAAGCTCGCTCACAGCCGAACTGCATCGCTCTTGTAAAACTTATGGGACGCGAGTCAGGCTTTATCGCCACCTACGCGGCGCTTGCTTCGCACGAGACAAATTTCTGCCTTATTCCGGAAATTCCTTTTGATATGGAAGGCCCGAACGGTTTCCTTGCGAACCTTGAAAAGCGTCTTATGGAACACAAGCATGCCGTTGTTGTTGTGGCTGAAGGCGCAGGACAGGAGCTTTTCGCTTCTAATGACGAAACGGACGCTTCCGGAAACAAGAAGCTTGCGGATATCGGAATCTATCTTCGCGACGCGATTAAAGCATATTTTACAAAAAAGAATATTCCGGTCGACTTGAAGTATTGCGATCCAAGCTATCAGATTCGTTCTGCGGTTACAATCGCATCTGACTCTGTTTATTGCGAAAGGCTTGGAAACAATGCCGTTCATGCGGCTATGGCTGGAAAAACAAAGATTGTTGTAGGGCTTGTTCATGATAAATTTGTTTATATTCCTGCAAAAATGGCGATTGCAAGCAGAAACTTTGTTGACCCGGAAGGCGCATTGTGGCGCGACGCGCTGGATGCTACAGGCCAGCCGATTCTTATGGTAAACGATGAAGAAAAGGCTAAAAAAATAATGTGTCAGAAGCTTGGTCTTTAATGACTGCAAAAAAAATTACGGAAAATGTCTTCTATATTCCCGGCGCGACGAATGTTGGTGTTATTGCGGTAAATGGAAAGCGCGGCTCGAAGGCAAAAGACCTTTATCTTGTTGATTCGGGCGGCGATTCTGAAGATGCCGCGCGCATATTCAGCAGCCTGGAAGAGCTTTTTCCGGAAGAAAAGGGCGGCTTTAATCTTGTCGCCGTAATAAATACTCATTCTCATGCAGACCACTGCGGCGGAAACGCTTTTTTTGTTCAAAAGACCGGATGTCAGATTTGGTGCGATAGAATTGAATCGGCCGGTCTGGAGTGCAGCCTTTTGCAGTCGATTATTACCTGCGGTTCAATGCCGTTGCCGCATCTTCAGTCCAGTTATTATGTTGCAAAACCTTCAAAGGCCGACAGATTTATTGATGAAAATTCAGAGATTAGGCTTCGTGGCGGCGGAAAAATAAATTTCATCAGCCTTCCGGGGCATTACCTGAATATGCTTGGCGTTCTTTTTACAAGCAAAAAGGGTGAGACTGTGTTTTTTCCGGGAGATGCGGTTTTTGGCAGGATGCACGTCCTGAAATACTGGATTTCTTATCTTGTTGATTTGGGGGCGTTTAAGCAGACCTTGAGCAAGCTGAATGAAACAGATTTTGACTGGTACATTCCATGCCACGGCGAGCCTTGCCAAAGGATTCAGGAAACCGTTGAGATGAACAAAATTGCTATTCTTTCCACGGAATATTGCATTCTGCGTGCCTTAAGGGATGAGCGGCGGCTTACTTTTTCAGAGCTTATGAAGGCGATTGCCGACATGAACGACATAAAGCTTCGTACTCCGCAATATCTTTTGATTGGAAGTACAATCCGCGCGTATCTTTACTATCTTTATCAGGAAAACAAGATTGACTGCGCGATGAAAGAAAATCAGCTTTTCTGGTTCAGGGTAAAAGACTAGCCCTCTTGAATGTTATTCGTCCCAGCCCGGAATTTTTACAGATTCATCCCAGGTTTCTATTATCTGTATTCCGCTTGATGTTCCAATCCTGTTTGCGCCTGCCAGAATCATTTCCAGAGTTTTTTTTGCATTCCTGATTCCGCCGGACGCTTTTACTCCGAAGTTTTTTCCCACGGTTTTTCGCATCAGTTCAACGTGATGTGCGGAAGCGCCGTTTGGAAGAATGTTTCCTGAGGAATCTTTTGGCGTTGCAAATCCAGTTGAGGTTTTTACGAAGTCTGCGCCGGAACGGATTGCGCACTGGCAGCAAGTCACGATTGTTGTGTCTGCAAGGAAGCAGGTTTCCAGGATTACCTTTACGGTGACTGTTTTTCCTGTCTTTGCGCCGGCATCTCTTGCGGCGTTGACTACACCGGCAATATCAAGCTGTATGGAATTGAATCTGCATTCTGCCGCATCTCCGGCATTTATTACCATATCGATTTCATCCGCGCCGTTTAGTATTGCTTCCACGGCTTCGTATGCTTTGGCTTCCGTAGTGGTTGCTCCAAGCGGAAAACCTATGACCGTACAGATTTTTACATCGGTTCCTTCAAGTTCATTTTTGCAAAGCGGAACGTAAGCCGGATTTACGCAGACTGATTTAAAGCGGTAGTGTTTTGCTTCCGCACAGAGCCGGGTTATGTCTTTTATGCCTGCGGTCTGGTTAAGCATTGTGTGGTCTATTAATTTTGCAAGTGTCTCTTTTTTCATTGTTCTTTTATTTTGAATCAACCGGAAATAAAATTCAAGATTCAAGGCGTTTGGACAAGTTGGAATAAGTTGGAGCAATTCAGTTAGTTATTGCGAACTTGGATTTATTGAAAAATCGTTTTTCGTAGAGTAATATTTTTCTAGTTCATTTTTAGCTGTAAGGAGAATGACTATGGCTTACAAAATTGATTCTGATAAATGCGTTAATTGCGGCGCATGCGAACCTGATTGTCCGGTAGGAGCAATTTCCGAAGCAAACGATAAAAGGACAATCGATGCTAATACGTGCATCAGCTGCGGTTCTTGCGCTTCAACTTGTCCGGCTGAAGCAATTTCAGAGTAATTATTATTAAAAAGCAGGTTTTTGGATGCAGAAACCTGCTTTTTGCTTTAAAATAACGTCATGTTAAAATCCGCTTTAAAAATAAAAGAGTTTTTTTCAGTTTTTGTAAAGTTTCTTGTTCTTATTTTGATTTGCCTTGCAGTTTGCTTTGCTGTTGTTTTTCCTGTGTGGAAATTTGCTGTTTCCGCTCCGCGGGTCTACACTTTTTTTGTTCTTGCCGTTATTTTTGCAGCCGTTGTGTTTTTTGCAGTCAGAAAAATTTTAAGAAAAAAGAATGTTTCGTAAATTTTTTGCGCTGATTTTTTTTGCCGCTTCTGTTTTTGCGGAAGAAACTGGTGGAAAAATCAGGATAAATGCTGAAAAACTTCCGGTTATACATAAACTTTCCCGCTCTGACGTTGTCTTTCGCCAGTTTGAAGAAACTGTTTTTCATAATGACAGAATTTTTGCAGATGAGCTGAACACAGAACCGCCGGCGGAGGAATTTTACGCTTACATTCCAGGCAGGGCTGAGGATATTTTGTCTGTATGCGCCGCATCGGGCATTCCGTATGACACTCTGGTCACGCTGAATTCGCTTTCTGTGGTTTCTGAAAAAATCGCCGGAAAAAAAATCGTTTTGCCGACCGCGAAAGGAGTTTTTGTCTGTGAAAATCCAGTTTCCTTTGTTGAGATTTTAATTTCCTCCGAATCCGGAAGTTTTGTGGAAAAATCTGAAAAAACATGTTATTATTTAAATGGTAGGAAATTTTATTTTCTTTATGGAAAAAGATTTACACCTGCGCAGCGCGCTTTTTTTCTTGATACGGCGATGCGTGCGCCTTTGGAGCATATCAGGGTTACTTCCGGATTTGGATTCAGGAATAGTCCTGTATATAAAAGGTGGAAATCCCATAACGGAATTGATTTTGCTGCTGCTGAAGGAACTCCGGTTTATGCCTGTAAAAGCGGAAAGGTTGCATTTGTTTCCAGAATGGATGCGGTTTTTGGCAATTATATTGTTCTTTCGCATGAAGGCGGTCTGTCGAGCGTGTATGCGCATCTTTCGGAAATCAATGTAAAAAAGGATTCGTTGGTGCGCGGCGGAGATGTGATAGGTCTTTCTGGTAAAACCGGCGCTGTGACCGGACCACATCTGCATTTTGAAGTCAGGCTTAATGGTGTCGCGGCGGATCCTTCTGATTTTATTAATTCAGGATTTTAGGAATATCAGGGTTTTTATGGCTAGGGTTTTTGGAAAATTTTTTATTTTCACTCTTTTGATTTTTGCAGGAGCGTTTTGCGGCGCGGAAAGTTTTCGTGTGCGGAAGGTTAGTGTGGTTTCTCTGCCGGGCGATTCTGTTGAGGAAAGAACGGCTGTTCTTGGAATAAACGACAGCCTTGCGGTTTTTATGCCGGAAGATATGACATATCTTGAAGGTTTTGAGCTTAAAGTGAAAATTCCGCAGATTGTAGCGGACTGGCGCGATTCAGTCGCTTTTTCTGTTTACGACGGAATAAGGCCGAAGCCAAATGTTTCTTCCATAGATTATTCTGGAAGCAGAATTTTTGTGACTACAGTTCCTTCAAAACTCAACTGGATTGTTCAGGTTCCTTTGAAGTCTGGGAATTCAATGAAAGACAATGGCTATGTTGCAAAAGTCGATGCGGTTCCGGATGTTTCCGGCGGATATACGTTTATTCGCTTTCAGCCGGCGATGAAAGGCGTTCCGGATGCCACGTACGAAGCGAAGCTGGAAGTTTCTGTAAAGCCTGTCCTTATAAACAAAGGAACTTTGAAGCTTAAGGTTTCTGCTCCGGACGGTCAGGCGGCGCATTATCAGGTTTTTGTGGATGACGAGCCGGTTGTTCTTTCCGGCGGAAAAATTCTTCTTGATTCCGGAAAGCATAATGTGAACATTCAGTCGGAGGAATTTAGAAACGATGTGCGCACTGTTTATATCGAGCAGGCAAAAACTTCTGAAATAAAGATTAACTTAAAAAGCATTGCTCCGACTTTGACTGTGACAGCGCCGGAAAATTCAATTGTCCTTATAGATGATTCAAAAGTTGATTCTTTTGGACGTGAATTTGCTGTTTCCGAGGGCGAGCATATTGTAAAATGCCAGATTGGAAGCTACGAGATTGTGCGTTCCGTTTTAATTGAAAAAGGAAAGTCTTATTTTGTGAACCTTGCCGTTGACCTTGAGATTTCAGAAGAGTAAGCGCCTTTTGTCCGTGCGGAGCGCGCATGGCCGGTCTTGAACTGGAGTTTGTCCATTTTTTTTGAAAAAAATGTTCAAGAAATTTGCAGTTCAGGGCGATAATATAATTACCGGGGGACATTTTCCCCTCCCACCCATGTTCCCCGGTTGCCTGATGGGCATGGCTCGGTTCTTTGCCGAGCCTTTTTTTTTGGAATTTCAGTTTTTATGCCCTATTTATAAAGCCCGGAAGTTGGGCTGTTTATAACAATGCGTTTGTTTTTGACTTGAATGTCAGTTGAATTCAATCCGTTGAATTGACGAAATAAATCTATTTTCTTACAATATAAGAATGATAAAAATCCGTAAGTCCACTTATTTTTGGGTGGGCGCTTTATTTTTCGCTTCGATTTTTATAGGCTGTCTTTTAGGTTACGGTCTTGCAGAAACTAAGAACATTAAGAACTCTGAATATATTTCTTCGTTCGATACCGCGCTTCCTACGAAATTGCTGGATATAAATGGCGAGCTGATCACTGAATTTTCTTCTGATGAAAAACGCGAGATTATCAGTCTGAATAAGCTTCCGCCGCACATGATAGACGCGCTTCTTACCCGCGAGGATAGAATTTTCTACAAGCATAATGGTTTCAGCTTTAAGGCAATTCTGCGCGCCGTCGCAGGAAAGCTTACGGGGCGTTCTCTTGGCGGTGGTTCAACCTTGACGCAGCAGATAGCTGGAACTCTTTATTGCGACCGCGCTGAAATGTCCATAATGAGAAAAATAAAAGAACTCTGGTGGGCAATCCAGATGGAGCGCCGCTATTCAAAAAATGAAATTCTTGAGTTATATCTTAATAAAATCTATTTTGGAGGCGGAACTTACGGCGTAAATGCCGCTTCTAAATATTATTTCGGTCATTCCGCGGAAGAAATCACTCCGGCGGAAGCGGCGATTCTTGTTATTCAGCTTTCAAACCCTGCGTTCTATAATCCGTTTGACCATCCGAACCGTGCGATGGATCGCCAAAGGGATGTTCTTACCAGCATGGTTAAACTGAATTACATCAGCGAAGATGAGGCAAAGGAATCTTTTGATGTGTTCTGGAGCAATTTTGATTACACAAGAACAAGTTCTTCAGCGTATATGATGCGCAACGACAAGGCGCCGTGGTTCAGCGAGTATGTTCGCCGCGAATTGGGAAACCTTATCTATGGCTCGCAGAATATTTATACAAGCGGCTTTACGGTAAATACCACATTGAATTTAAAGCATCAGGCGGCTGCCCAGAAGGTTATGGACAGATATATCGCAGAGGCAAACCGCCGGTATCAGCAGGAGCACAGTGCGAGAAGTGGTGTTGCATTCAATACTTATGTCCCGATCACGGAGCTTATCTCGCTTGTGTTCAACCTTCCTGCAATCAAGGTAAGCGAGCAGCGTTCGGAAGTGATAGCCAATGCGGCTTATAAGAATAAGATAAATCCGGTTCTTGATGTTGTCTCGATGATGACCGGAATTGACACTTTGAAAGTTGGCGTAATAAACCGCGTAAATGCAACTGCAAAAAAGGAAAGTGAAAAAACTACAATTGAAGGAACGATGATTTCGCTGGAAAATACTACAGGCTATATAACAGCCCTTGTGGGCGGCTCAAAGTTCGACCAGGAAAATCAGTTTATCCGTGCGGTTCAGGCGCGGCTTCAGCCGGGTTCTACGTTTAAGCCTTTGTATTATACAGAAGCTATTGATTCAAAGAAATTTACTCCGGCCTCTCCTATCTCAGATACGCCGGTTGTTTTCCATACAGCGGATGGCAAGCCGTACATCCCTCAGAATTTCAAGGGTGAATGGGAAGGCGATGTCCTTGTATGGTACGCCTTGTGCCGATCTATGAATGTTCCGTCGCTGAAAGTTCTGGATGGAATCGGGTTTGATGCCGCAATTAACCGTGCGGTTTCACTTCTTGGCATTTCCAAGGAGGAGCTTCCTGCGCGCGCATTTGTTCCTGGATACCCTATAGGACTTGGTGTTTGTTCTGTAAGACCTGTTGAAATGGCCCGTGCATTCTCTGTAATTGCTTCAGGCGGAAAAGAAGTAACGCCTATGGCAATACGTACTGTTGAAGACAGGAATGGAAACGTCATTCTTAATCCGGAAAGGGAAATCCGCGCGGCGCAGCAGGCGAAGGGAGACGCCTATCAGATTCTTTCTCCGCAGACTGCGTTTGTTATGGAAAAAATGCTTCAGGAAACTGTAATCGGTCCTGGAACCCTGAGCGTCCAGGGCTGGAAATTTGATTTTAAGGACGAAAAAGGCAAGCGCTATTCAATTTCGGCGGGCGGAAAAACTGGAACTACGCAGAACTGGGCGGATGCCTGGACGGTTGGATTTACGCCGTACAATACTTCTGCGTTCTGGTTCGGTTTTGACAAGCCGGGACAGTCGCTGGGGCTAAAGATAACGGGCGCGACCCTTGCTGGTTTTGCATGGGGCGATTACATGCGCGAAATCCACCGCGGACTTCCTGCGAAAGATTTTACAAAACCTGTTGATGGCGTATTCCAGGCTACTGTATGTTCTGTAAGCGGAAAAATTCCTACGGCGGAATGTGGACATCATACAAAGACCTTGTGGTTCATAGCAGGAACTCAGCCTACAGAAATTTGTCCTGTTCATGGCGGCCGGGCGGCAAGGGCTTCTGCGATAAGCATTGAGCGTCTTAAAAATGAAATGTATCAGTCTGGCCAGCGCAGGACTGTTGATTTTGACGTTTCTCCGCTGCAGTTAAATCTTGACTTCCTTAATGGGGACGCAGTAAATTTAAAGCAGAATGGCAAGGACAAACCTGCAAAAGAAAATAATGAGCCGGAAGTTATGCCTGATTATAACTATCTTATGGAATAGAGTTAATGCTTGTAAATATCAATGATATTAAGATAAAAAAACGTGTCCGCCGTGATTTGGGCGACCTTGAGGCGTTAAAAAACAGCCTAAGGACATACGGACTTTTGAATCCTATTACAATCAACGGCAAGTACGAGCTTATTGCCGGTGAACGCAGGCTTCAGGCGGCAAAACAGCTTGGCTGGACGAATATTAATGCTGTTGTGCAGAACAATCTTTCTGAGGTTGAAGAGCTTGAAATGGAGCTTGAAGAAAATAATCAGCGCAAGGAATTTACCAGCGAGGAGCTTCTTGATGGCTACAGAAGACTTGAAAAGCTTAGGAATCCCGGCGGCTGGCAAAAAATCGCGCTTTTTTTTAAGAATCTGTGGAACATGATAATATCGTTTTTTAAGCGGAAAAAATAATTGTCCGCTTAAAGGAACGGACCGCTACGCGCGGAGCAAGCTCAGTATATCCGGCAATTTATAGATTGATTCAATCTTTAGTGTTCTTCCCGGGTGCAGAGGCTTCTCTTTGTTTTTTGCCGCGGCATCAGGATTCAGGTGATGGCCGTTTTTGTTTCCTACAAGAACTGCAGTTCCTCCAAGAGATTCCCATCCGTCTGTGTATTTCAGCATATCATCGATAAAAATTGAGTTTTCAATTGTTCCGCCTGCTTTTTTCAGGGTAATTTTAAATGCGGACGGGTAGGGCTTTCCCTGAAGGTTAAAATCCCTTATGTCGCAGATTTCTGAAAACAAATCGATTACATTCAGTTTTTTTAACACGCGTTCGGCATGTTCGCGCGGAGCGTTTGTGCAGATGATTTTTGGAATTTCAATTGACTGCAAAAATGGGCGCAGGCCAGGGTCTTCTTTCAGTTCGTCCGCTTCGTTTTCCGGATGAACGTGCCTGAAGAATCCTTCCACATCTGAAAGACCTTCGCTGCGGAGCCATTCAAGTGTGGTTGAAAAATTCCTTACCTTCTTTTTTCTGATTTCCGCCGCCTCTTCAAATGAACAGTTAAAAAAATCCATTACACATTCCATCATCCTTTGTGTGATTCCAAAATCCATCTCGCTGTTCGCTGTGTAAAGCGTGTTGTCCAAATCAAATATCAGGTGTTCAATTTTCATGGTTTTATTTTACAAAAAAAAATGATTAATTGACAGTAAAATATTGCAAGGGTAGAATAATGGAACGTCTAAAAGAAATTATAGGGAGCATATATGGACCAGACATTGAAGGCAGTTTATGGAAAATATTTCGCGGAGATGATGCAATATTCAAAGGCGCCTGCAAAAATTGACAGCACGAATGTTTATCAGGAAGCTAACAAAGATCTGACAAAGTATATGGAAATGATTCTTAAGGAAAATTTTCTTCCTGGCTCGGGTCTTGGAAATATAGAAAATTTCAGGGCTTTTTACGATGCTGTGGCAAAAGATGGAAAGCGTGGACTTATCCTTATGGAGCATTACACAAATCTTGATTTGCCGGCGATAATCTATCTTTTGAAGGAACATGGCGAAGACTGGTCAAAGGATTTTTCTGAAAGGATTGTCGCTGTTGCCGGAATGAAGCTGAATGAGGCGAGCCCTGCAGTCCGCGTGTGGACGGAAGGTTTTACACGTGTTGTAATTTATCCTACGCGCTCGCTTGATAAAGTTGAAAATTCAAACGAGACAGAAGAAGAAAAAAAAGCTGAAGAAAAGAAAGCCAGGACAATAAATCTTGCCGCGATGCGCGCGATGGACGACTGTAAAAAGCGCGGCCAGATAGTTCTTGTGTTTCCTTCGGGAACGCGCTATCGTCCGGGACATCCGGAGACAAAGAAAGGGCTTCGCGAGATTGACAGTTATCTGCGTCTTTTTGATGTGGTTCTTCCTGTTGCAATAAATGGTAATTGCCTTAGAATTAATCCTGAAAACTCAGAAGATATGCTTGCGGATCTTGTTGAAAAAGACAAGGTTCTTCTTACTGCGCATCCGATGATGAACTGCAAGGAGTACCGTAACTCTGTGCTTAATGCTCTTCCGGAGGACGAGCCTGATCCTAAGCAGAAGACGATTGACGGAATTATGAAAATCCTTCAGGAAGTCCATGATGAGGTTGAAAAAACTCGCCTTTAGCATTAGAAATTCGTATATTTAAGAAAAGGAAAATTTATGGCTGATTTAGATATTGTTGACCGCGTAAAGGAAGCGATTGATATGTTCCGGCCGCAGCTTCAGGCTGATGGCGGAGATATGGAATTTGTATGTATTGACGATCAGAACCGCGTGCATTTAAACCTGCATGGAGCGTGCGGAAGTTGTCCGATGGCTACAATGACTTTAAAAATGGGCGTTGAGCGCTATATAGTTGATGCAGTGCCGGAAATTACCGAAGTTGTTCAGGATAATGCTAATCCTGATCTTGCAGAAAATGGCTTTGGCGAAGGCTTTTAGTAAAAACGAAAAAAGGCGGAAAAATGAAAATTAAAAAGGGCGCAATGGTTTCTATTGCATACACACTTTATGATGATGAGGGAAATCAGCTTGATTCTTCAGGCGATTCAGCCCTTCAGTATATCCACGGAAACGGTCAGCTGATTCCAGGTCTTGAAGCGATGCTTGAAGGAAAAGATGCGGGATTAAAGTTCAAGGCTGTTGTTGAGCCAGAAGAAGCTTATGGCGCATACAACGATAAAATGGTTGTTGAAGTTCCAAAAAATCAGTTTGAGGAAGGCGCTCCGCTTGAAATAGGAATGAAATTCCAGGCGAGCACTGCGGACGGTCAGGTTTGCCTTGTCCGGGTGATAAAAATTTCTGATGATACTGTAACTGTTGATGCAAATCACGAGCTTGCAGGGAAACGTCTTACTTTTGACATTGACATAAAAGATGTCCGCGAGGCTACGGAAGAAGAGCTTGCCGGTCTTTCCGGTTGTGGTGGCTGCGGAGGAAATTGCGGCGGCTGCGGCGGTGGGGACTGTTCCGGCGGTTGCGGAGACTGTGGCTGCGGAAATTAAGTTTTTCTGAAAAAAATGCGGCGGCGTTCAGGGTTTTTGGCTGAATCTGTAAAAAATCAGTTCGTCTAAAAAGCCCTCCGCCGCAATATTTTAAGCCGGGTTTTTGCCTTCTTGCTTTAGGATTCCAGCGCAAGAAGGATTTTTTTTGTGTTTTCTTCTTTTGATTCTTCTGATGTTGGAACGATTATATCCGCGATATCTCTGTAGGTTTTTGAGCGTTCCTCATAAAAAGCGTGGAAAATTTTACGGATTTCAGTTTCTTCAGCCGGGTTTTGCCTTGCGATGTAAGCAGGCAGGTTTTTCCACGTGCCGTCAGAAAGCTTTTCGGCTTTTTTTAATATCCTGTCGCAGGCGGATTTTTCATTCATATCAAGGTATACAAAAATTCCAAGCGGACGCAAGATGTTCAGCGCAGGCGCATTGTCGCAAATTCCTCCGCCGGTCGAGATTACCGCAAGCCGGTTTTTGCAGACAGATTCTATTTTTTTGCAGGCTTCTTCTTCGGCGTGCATAAAACCTGCCGGTCCTTTTTCTGTGTATATTTCCCGCGGGGATTTTCCAAAAATCTTTAAAATTTCATCATCAATGTCTATAAAAGGACAGCCGAAATGACCGGCGAGCAGACGTCCCTGTGTTGATTTTCCGGAATGTTTTATTCCCATTAAAATAATCGTTCTGTTTTTTTGCATATTTTTACTATATCAGTTTTGTTGAAAAAGTCTACCTTATGTTTTATTCTTAATTGTATGAATATTTATTTTGCGTTGATTTTGAATTTTTTGCCGCTTTTTATCTGTTTTTTTGCATTCAGGTTTTTGTTCAGGATGAAATTTTCAACGGAGCTTTTTGCCTGTCTTTTTGGACTTCTTTCAGTTTTGCCGGGCACATTCCTTCAGTTTTATCTTGGATGTTTTGTTCCTGAACAGATTTTTTCCGCAAAAAATGGTTTAGCCGGAATTTTCTGCAATTTTTTTGTTTACAACGGTCTTGTTGAAGAATTGATAAAACTTGTCATGATTGCGCTTATTCCGCATAAAAAATTAAGCCTGAGGGATTTTTTTGCCGCCTCGCTCCTTTGCGGACTTTGCCTTGGCTCGTTTGAGTCGATGATTTATTTTCTTCATCATCTTTCCAATGCGAGAATGTCTGGAGCAGAACTTTTATACGGCCTGATTTTTGCAAGAATGTTCAGTTCGGATTTGATTCATGTTTTTTGCGCAGGTCTTTGCGGTCTTTTTGTATGGGGACTCCGCCACAAGAATCATAATCCGATGATTTTTGTCTACGCAGTTGTCTGCCATGGACTCTTTGATTTTTTTGTATATTTTGACCTGTGGATTCATTGGTTTTCCGTTGCGGCGATTCTTTTTGCGGTTGTTGAATGCCGCGTGAAATATCAGGATATGAAATCCTGCGCCGTTGCAAAAAGAAAATCTTCCGGCAGAAAGAAAAGACAGACTGTGTCTTCGGCAAAGCAGACAGCGGATAATTCTGACAGGACAGTTGTTACAGAAAGTCCTGAAACACCTGCGAAATTAAAGTCAAAGACTACGACCAAAACAAAGGTTAAGACGGAAAGGAAAACCTCCAGGCAAAAAAACAAAATCCCGGAGGATGTGGACGTTACTCCAGAGCTAAACGATGATTTGTAGGTTGAATATCGAGTTTTTTTGTAAAAAGAATAAAAGCGCAGGCAGATTTGCAATTTGTGAAGATTTTTGGCGATTGAATTAATTAAAGTGCGGAGCACCCGAATTCGAGCCAAATCCATCTGAGCAAATTGGAAATATGCCGAAAGCGTTCTTTCGTAATTTATAAAAAAAACTCAAAATTAAGCCTTGTAAAAAAAAGTAAGAAATTTTGATATTTTAAATAAATTTACTTGACAAAATACGCATAAAAAATATATCATATTCAAACATACGACGCGGGGTAGAGCAGCTGGCAGCTCGTCGGGCTCATAACCCGGAGGCCGCAGGTTCGAGTCCTGCCCCCGCTATTACAGACCACTCAGAAATGAGTGGTTTTTTGTTTTTAACTGGAATTAACTGAAGTCAATAAAGTAGGGCTTAGCGTGATTCAAATTACTAATTTAAGTAAATGCTCTAAGTAAGAGATTTACGGTTTTAGTGAGGTTCTATGGCTAAGCCTTATTTAATTTTTAAAGCCCATACGGGGATTTATTACGCTCAAATCCGTCTTGCAGATGGAAGTCTTTCCAACAACAAATCTACTGGATGCAGAAACCGCACAGAATCTGAACGCACCACTGTCATGGAATGGATTGTAAAAGGAAACAATTCCGGCTCGTGTTGATTCTAAAGACAGCAAAGTTCAGAGCATCGACAAGATTCGTTTATTCAATGATTTACGGACCGCAGAGTTTGATTCTGATGATATCAACAACATCATCAAGATTCTGAAGGAAAGGAACTATCTTTATTCTGCCGTTGTATCAACTTCTAAGGGTATCATCCCGATTGAAGACTTCCTTGAAAACTTCTGGGATTATGACAAATCCCCTTATGTCAAAGAAAAGCTTGGAAAGAAGCAGTCTATCCATCGTCAGTACTGCGCTACTCTTTTGAGCAGAACCCGCCTTTACTGGATTCCTCGACTTGCCGGAAAGTGTGTAGCAGAAATTACTCGTAAAGATGTAGATGCATTCTTCTCCAGTGATGAAGCACAGAAACTTGCACCTAAAACAATAAACTCAATTATCGAGACAATCACTATTCCGCTCAAATGGGCTTATTACAATGAACTTTCTCAGAACAACTGCTTTGATGGAATTATCAAATGTTCTAATCAGAGTAAGGAACGAAAAGTCATTGATATGGAAACAGCAAACCGCCTGATGGAACTTGAATGGGATAATGATGAAGCTAAGATTGCAAATGAGCTTGCCATGCACACAGGAATGCGTGCCGGAGAAATCCAGGCCCTTACTGTTGATGATTTAGGTGAAGATGAAATCTATGTTTGCCGCAGCTGATCTAAATACGATGGTTTGAAATGCTGTAAGAATGGCGAAGAACGTTCTGTGCCTATTCCTATTTCCCATCAGCTCTATCTGAAACTTAAGATGCTTGCAGACTTTAATCCTCATGGAAACGGATTTATTTTCTACAGCACTGTAAAAGATAAGCCAATGGACAGTAAGCAGTTCGACAAATACTTAAAACGAGCACTTGCTGAAATTGGCTATGCAGATTCAAAAGATATCTGCTTCCACTCCTGGAGACATTTCTTCATTGCCCGCATGCTCGATTATGTTCAGGACAAACGTTACGTTATGGCCCTCTCCGGTCATAAAACTGAAGCTATGCTTAATCACTACGGAGCACATCTTGAAGATGAAAAAGTTATTGATTTAGCCCGCAATGTTATGAAAAAGGTCTTTATCGACCAGAAAGAAGACGAAGAGACAATCAACATGCTGAATCAGAAACTTGAAGAGTTGAACAATGAAATCGCTTAAGAAACAGGAGAAATGAAAATGAGATTATTTGGAAATACGACAAAAAAGGCTAACGATAAAGACAATGCAAAAATTAAGATGGTGGAAGTTTCACAGCTTCATTTTGACAGAGACTTCAAGAACGTTTTCCAGTAGGAAAATGATAAGGTTGCTGAAATTGCAAATGATATGAGGACAAATGGATTTGATAAGTCCAGACCGATTATCGTAACTGAGGCGTATATTATTGTCGATGGACATTCACGTTTTATGGCAGCAAAGAAAGCCGGACTTGAAAAAGTCCCTGTTATCATCAAGAAGTTTGATAGCCGTGATGAAACGGTTGAGTATGAGTATAAGATGCAGTTGAACTCGCGACGTTTGACTGATGGCGAATATTTTGCGGCATTTTTGAAGTTCGATGAAATCAGACGTTCAAATCCTAACGCACAGGGCTCTTCTGATGAGGGAATTGGACGACAGCTTAATAAGTCTGCCCGCCAGGTTTGCAAAATGTGCGAGATTGCAAAGAAAGCTGATGCTCCACTTCTGGAGAAGATTCAGAACGGAAGCATTTCCATCAACAAAGCACATGAGATGATTAAGGCAGCGGAGGCTAGAAAGAAGGTTGGAATTGTGGAAGAAGTTACAGAAGAAAAAGCATCTAACACTGGCAAAGGAATCAATTCTGATTCTTTTAAGCTTGGTGTTTTGTTTGTTTTGTCAGAGTTGGAAAAAGGCAGAAAGAAAAGCCAGATTCTGAGCGATAAAAGAATAGCAAAACTGGAACTCAGAGAACTGGCTCTTTCTGAAGAAGAGGTAACTCGGATATCACAGAGATTTGGAATTGCGTAAAACTTAATTTCTCTATGTCATTATCTTGTTCTCTATGTCATTTTATATTATTATGACATAGAGAATATTTCTTTGGGGTAGAGATTATTACGGAGGATACAATGCATAATTTTGAGTATAAAGAAAATGCTTGTAAATTACTGACACCGGAAATCGTAAATCTTCTTAGTTCAATTTATGAGCATAAAGGCCGACAGCAATTATTTGTAGAAGCAAAGAATGATGAGTTGAAAACTCTTCTGGAAATTTCAAAGGTTCAGAGCACAAAATCATCAAATAGAATTGAAGGCATTTTTACGACAGATAAACGACTCGAAGAGTTGATGCAGAAAAAATCTGAACCACGAAATAGAAATGAACAAGAAATTTCTGGTTACAGAGATGTACTTTCCACAATTCATGAAAGCTATGATTATATTTCACCTACATCAAATATCATTCAACAGCTTCATAGAGATTTATATTCATACAATCAAAATGGTTTTGGTGGAAAATATAAATCCAGCGATAACATTATTGCCGAAACGGATGGAAATGGAATTCAGAAAGTAAGATTTGCACCAGTATCAGCCTTTGAAACGGAAGAAGCCATGAGAATCATGACAGAACGTTTTCTGGAGGAATGGAATAACAGTAAAACAGATAAATTACTGTTAATCCCTATGTTCATTTTGGATTTTCTATGTATTCACCCATTTGAAGATGGAAACGGACGAATGAGCAGACTTCTTACTCTTCTTTTACTTTATCGGGCTGGATTTATTGTTGGAAAATACATAAGTATTGAGATGCTTATTGAAGAGTCAAAAGAAACTTATTATGAAGCCTTACAGGATTGTTCTGCAGAATGGCATGAGAGCAATAATCTATACGAGCCTTTCGTTAAGTATTATCTAGGTATTCTGATTAAGGCATCAAATGAATTTGAAAGTCGTGTTGAATACTTATCTGACAATAAGATTTCAAAGCCTGAAAGAGTAAAACGCTTGATACAAAATACTGTAGGCAAGATAAACAAAAAAGAAATTCTGGAAAAATGTCCTGATATCAGTACAAAGACTGTAGAAAGAGCTTTAGCCGATTTAGTTAAGGAAGGTCTTATTGAAAAAGTAGGTGCTAGTTCTGCGACAGCTTATGTCTGGATAGAGAAGTAAAAGGAATTGAATATGTCAAAAACTTTAAAACTATCAAATCAAGACAGAGATCTTGTAATGACCGAACTAGAGAATCCTTCAGAGTTCAACTGGAGGGGTTAAAATTCCAGTGGGAGGTGCTGCATGTTAGGCGACAATGTTTTTATCCAGGCACTCCAGGAATAAAACAATCACCAGATTCTGCATGGCGAATGTACCATTACATTTACCTATCATGACGGACGGGTTCAGTTCTACACGGTTTCAACCAGCGAACGGCACAATGTTGCTTCTTCAAAAAAAGCAGCTGGGAGTGACGGATGCTAAATCAGCCTGAAAGAAAGCCTGATTATTTCATCCAGATTCCGCCGGAAGTTCTGTTCGAAACTAAACTGTCTGCAGGAGCAAAGCTTTTCTATGGGGAAGTTTTGTTCCTCACTTACACCTATGGATTTTGCAGTCAGAAGAATGCATACTTCGCTGCAAACCATAGAGTAAGCCTCAGGACAGTTGAAAACTGGATTAAGGAACTGAAAGCCCTGAGCCTTATCAAAGTTGAACTAATCAGAAAACAGAACAAGGAAGTTGAACTCAGAAAGATTTTTGCACAGGCTAAGATTGATTTTTCAAAGCTGCCCGGCTTAAATCAAATATCTGTACAGGCTGAAACTTCCCTTCCATCTGGAATCACAAAACCTTCCCAAAAGCAAAAGAAACCGTACGGTGCCAGTCAGAATGTTTTTCTTTCTACTAACGAGTTGGAAGAACTTCAGAAGAAATACACAAAAGAACAGACTGATAAAGCCATTGAGCTTTACAGTGAGTGGAAAGCAGATAAGGGAGCAAATCCCAGGTCTGATTTTAATTCAATGCAGTGGGCTTTAAGGGAGATTGAAAAGCCTGCTCCAATTACAAAAAGCGTAAGGCGGCTCACGGCCGTTCAGGAATCTGGATGCGATGAAGTGTCTGAAGAGACTTTGGCGAACCTGCCCTTCTAGTGCCATTTGGCAATAACACAAAAACAGTGCCATCTAGCACTAGAACTTTTTACAACACGAGGTGTACTTACATGAGAGAACAAAACTTAATTGATGAATCAAATCGGTTTGATACAGATGAAAGATTTGCATTGGAAAAATGCGGATATTCCCCAGATGATAAACTTGAAGGACGACAAAAAGAGATTTTTGAGTACGAAAGAAAAAGTTTACGTGAAAAAATAGCCGCAAATCTGTACAACATTAAAAACTGGAACAAAAGTAATTCGAGCGGTGTTCCGCCGAGATTTGCAGAATGTTCCTTTTTCAACTTTGAATGCAGGACAGAAACTGAAAAAAGCATTTATCAGAAGGTGTGTAATTTTGTAAGTCAGGAAGGCAATGAAGGAGTTCTTTTAATGACCGGAGTCAAAGGGACTGGAAAAAAACATCTGGGAGCTGCAGCAGTTCGGGATACCCTTGGTCGTTATATCAGCATGGAAGATTTGATTTACAAAGTAGAATCCAGCTTGAACTTCAAATCTCCCCAGACAGAAGAAGAAGTTTTTGCTGATTACTCGACTACAAAGTTTCTTGTAATTGATGAAGTCGGCTGGTAGTTAAAGCGTGAAAAGGAAATTGAAATCCTAAGTTACATTCTACGAAAGCGATATGATAACCAGCTTCCAACAATTGTAATATCAAATCTTGAAAAGAAAGTACTTATGAAAAATCTCGGTGAAGCCGTAGTAGACAGGCTTCGCGAGACAGCCACAAGTATTGAGTTTACAGGAGAAAGTTACCGCATCTTAAAACGAAAGGTCGCCTGATAAATCCGCCAAATGGCGGATAACAGAATCTCTGCAAATCTGCCGGCCGGCGGATCTCCGTCACGTGACGGAATAAAGTCTCTGGAGAGACTTCAACGCGTGTGGCATACGTCTGGATGTGTTGACGCAAAGCATCAACACCTGGGGCCCCAAAACTCACACAGTTTTATCAATTCAATCACACGCGAACTTATCCGCCAGACGGCGGATGAAAAGAGTGCCAAATGGCACTGCTACAACAAAGTCAATTTTTACAACAAGAGGAACACTATGACTTATACAACTTACAAAACAACAACTCAAAATGCGCCGGCCGGCATATCAGAGCCTGCCTGGAAAAATCCGGTAAACGGACATGACTTCAAAAACGATCCTGAACGTGACAATCATCTTTTTGATTTTCACAGAGCTTATCATGCAAAAGATGATGGCTAGCGAATAAATCAGATTTTGAAACAACTTAAAGAACTCGGCGGAGATTATGGCTTTAATACTGATTTCAAAACAAATCCCCAGGGAAAAATGCGCTGTACCCATCATTCTCAAAGAACACAGAAAAGTGGAAAAGTATTTTCTACAAAACACAACGACCGTAACTTTGAATCTAATCTTGAGCATATTGTTAAAGACAGAACAGTGAACAATATCACATGGAACTGGTGCGGAGATGAGTTTACTTTTGATGAAGGTGAAAAGAAGTTTTATGAAGAAAACTTTGAGGAACAGCTTATTGCAACAAATCAGTCTTATATAAAGAATCGTCACAAAGAACGCTGTAAGACAATGGATCAATGGAGGAAATCAAAACAGCATTGTCCGGAAGATACAATCATCCAAATCGGCTGCATCAACAATCATCCTGACGTCAGAAAATCGATGGAGTGTTTTGAAGAATATATAAAATGGCTTGATAACTGGAATGAGAAACACGGGCGACCGATGAAGATTCTGAACTGGGCATTGCATCAGGATGAACAGGGTGCACCTCATTTTCATATGCGCCGAGTCTGGATGTATCGCGATGAAGATACCAATCTTCTTACAACTGGGCAGAAAGCTGCTCTTAAGATTGCTGGAGTTGAACTTCCTAATCCTGAACAAAAAGAAGACCGCTGGAATAACCGTAAAAAGACTTTTGATAAAATGTGCCGCGAAAAATGGATTCAGATTTCCAGGCAGCATGGCCTAGAAATTGAAGATACTCCAAAACCAAAGGAACAGACCGGTCTTACACTTGAAGAGTTTCAAAAACTGAAAGATGAAAAGCGAAACAAAATCTATCAGGAGCTTGTGGAACTGGCAAATGAAAATATGGCAGCTCTGGAAAAAATTTCTGAATGGGAGTTCCTTGGTCCAAAGGTAGAGCGTTTTGAAAAATGGCTCGAAAATGAGTTCTTCTATTATGATACTGGAAATGCCGAAGAAAAAAGAGTGATAAAAAAGCAAATTGTTTCTGCCTTTGCAAATTCCACCAAGGCTATTCATGACAAGTTTATAGGACAGATTGCTGAGTATCAAAGACAGCTGGAGGAAAAGAATCCGAAGTAGCAGACTAAGAAGAAGGATATTGATTGGGAGAGATAACAGTTATTGACTGGCGTATAAAAAAAAGTATGATGATACTATACTTAAAAAGGAGAAAAAAAATGAGAATTAATTGGCAACAAACTTGTGAAAATGTTTTAGAAACAATGAAGCAAAATGCTTCATTGCGAGATAAGCAATCTTTGAATGGAGTTATAATTGATTTATCAAAATCATTACCTACTTTATTTCCAGATCCATATTTACGTGGACAGTTCGTATCTATACTTCTTCAAGATATGAGAAAACTTCAAAATATTGATTTAAGAAGTATCTCAGATTTGTTAAATACTTCGGCTATGCAAAATAATCCTATTGATTTTGGAAAAATTGAAAGTTATATAGGCAACCCAATTACAATTGCCTCAATCACAATGAAATTGTAAATTATAAATATGTCGTTTGTTTGTTCGAACGACATATTTATATGTACTTTATAATCCATCTCTTGAAATTTTAATTAATGCATTATATATTCAAATTAAAGGCACAGAGAATGCTAAAGTAAATCAGCTAAATAAGTCATGATTTTTGTATTCGATGCAAGTTGAATATTTTAATCAAATGTTTATTTAGTAATCCAGCTTTTTCATTTCTTTATGTCATTCAATTACATTTTAAAGCCCTCGTGCAAATTATGAATGGCATCATTGTGCCTCCAGAAACTTAATACGTCCTTGGAGGTAATTATGGACACATCTACAATCAAGAATATCCAGAATTCAATTGGATATGAATTTAAAAATCCACGTCTTTTAGAACAGGCTTTCGTAAGAAAATCTTATTCTCAGGAACATCCAGAGACAATTTCAAATGAAGTTCTGGAGTTTTATGGAGACAGAGCTTTAGATCTATACATTACAAAAGCAATGTGTGATAGATTTTCAACAACAACCGATGACGGACAATTTTCATCAGATAAAAATGAGGATGAGCTTACAAAAATTAAAGCATTCAACGTAAATACTGATATTCTCTCTCACTGTATCAGAATGTTTGGTTTTCAAAGCTATCTTTGTTTGAATGAAAGTGATAAACAAAATGATGTTTATAATTCCTCTCATGTTCAGGAAGATTTGTTTGAAGCCATAATTGGTGCCGTTGCGATTGATAGCAAATGGAACTTCGAAAGTATATTCAATACTTGTCAGACAATGTTAGTCCTTGCAGATTTTGAAATGAATTATATCGCCTGGCTTATGGATTGGTGTAAAGAGAATAAATTTGAAATCCCAAAATTTGAAGTAGAACTTGGTTCTGATAAGACTAAGAAGAAAACAGAACAATTTGAACTTTATACTTATCGAGATTACTACGAAGACCAGGAAAACAAGCAATCTAAAAACTGGGCTAAATATGAAATAAGAAAATGCAAACTCTACATTAAAGAATTTGATTACAGTGTAGAATCGACTATCAACACTCTTTACGCTGCCGAAATGGATTGTGCAAAAAAGTTTTACGATATTATTCAAATTAGAGAGAGGAATTTAGCTGTAGGAAAGCCTGATATTAATAAAGCCGTAAATCAGCTAAATACACTTTGCCAAAAAGGCTACATAGATGACCCGGAATATACCTTTATAGAAGAGCATGATGATAATGGCAATCCAATCTGGAAATGCAATTGTGATCTTTATGAATTGGATAAAGTTTATTACGGTGAATCGCCTATCAAAAAAGAAGCTAAAAAAGAAGCTGCTTTTTATGCGCTTTGTGCTTATTTGGATTATGATCCAGATGAACTTGAAGACGATTTTGAAGATGAATTAAACGAAGAAGATTAACCATAAAAACATGCAGTGTCGTTAAATGACACTGCTGTATGGTAAAATCTCTATATAATCCGAGCAAATAACGTTATAATAGAAAGAAAGAGGCTTTTTAATGAACTACGAACAAATCTTCAAAAACATAGACGACATACTTTGGAAGGAAGCTGGCTGTTCAAATGAACTTGATTATGTTGAACAGACAAGCTGGATTCTCTTCTTAAAATATCTTGATGATCTTGAAGATGAACGTTGTGATGAAATGGAACTCCAGGGAAAAGAATATAAGCGTATCATCAAAAAAGAATACCGCTGGAATTCCTGGGCATGTCCTAAAAACGCAAAAGGTGAAATAGATCAAAAGAATGCACTGACAGGCGATGATCTTACAGACTTTGTAAACCTAAAACTTTTTCCATACCTCAAAGAGTTTAAGAACACAGCTGCAACACCAGATACTTTGGAATACAAAATAGGTGAGATATTCAGCGAGCTTAAAAATAAAATAGTTTCCGGCTACAACATACGCGAAATCTTAAACTATGCAGACGGCCTTCATTTCCAGATAGCTACAGACAAACACGAAATGAGCCATCTGTATGAAAGTAAGATTCATAAAATGGGAAACGCCGGTCGCAACGGTGGCGAATATTACACACCTCGTCCTCTTATTCGAACAATTGTAAAAGTTGTAAATCCTGAAATTGGAAACACTATATATGACGGCGCTTGTGGTAGCGCAGGATTCTTGTGTGAGGCATTCAATTACCTTGATGAAAAAGCAAAAACTGTAGAGCAGAAACAGATTCTTCAGAAATCTACTTTCTACGGAAAAGAGAAAAAAGGCCTGGCTTATATTATTGGTATTATGAATATGATTTTCCACGGTGTTGAAGCTCCAAATATTCAGCATACAAATACACTAGCTGAAAACATAATGCAAATACAACAAAGCGACAGAAAAGACATCATTCTTGCAAATCCTCCTTTTGGTGGAAAAGAACGAAGCGAAATCCAGCAAAACTTCCCGATTAAAACCGGCGAAACCGCATATCTTTTTATGGAGCATTTTATCAAGATGCTTAAGGCAGGTGGTCGTGCGGGCGTTGTAATCAAGAATACTTTCCTTAGCAACACAGATAACGCAAGCATAGCACTCCGCCGCGAACTTTTGGAAAGTTGTAATCTTCATACAATTCTCGACTGTCCGAGTGGAGTATTCACAGGTGCTGGTGTAAAGACAGTTGTTCTGTTTTTTTTAAAAGGAAAGCCAACAGAAAAAGTGTGGTACTACCAGCTCAACCTGGACCGCAACCTTGGAAAAACAAATCCGCTCAACGAAGATGACCTTGCAGATTTTGTTGCCCTCCAGAAAACAAAGGCCGACAGCCCAAACAGCTGGAGCCTCGATGTAAAAGATTTGAATCCCGACTCTCTCGATTTAAGCGTAAAGAACCCGAACAAAAAAGAAGAAAAGACCTTACGCGAACCGTCCGAAATCATTGCAGAAATGCAGGAACTAAATAAACAGAGTGCTGAGATTTTGAAGGAATTGATGAATTAAACTTGATATCACAAATTGTGATTTCCAATTTAATCTCGTCGGAATGGGAGAAAATATGGCAAACGAATTGACGACAACAATTGAAAATAAAATATACATTATTCGCGGACAGCAGGTAATGATAGACCGTGATATCGCACAGTTATATGGTGTTGAAACTCGTGTTCTAAACCAGGCTGTTAAACGTAATGAAGACCGTTTTCCAGAAGAGTTTTGTTTCCAATTAGATGATTCTGAATTTGAAAATTGGATATCACAAATTGTGATTTCCAATTCTGAAAAAATGGGTCTTAGAAAGAAGCCTTTTGCCTTTACCGAACAAGGTGTAGCCATGCTTTCTGCAGTATTAAAAAGTGAAACTGCTGTAAAAATGAGCATACAAATTATGAAAGCCTTTGTTGCAATGCGAAAGTTTATGCTTCTTAATGCTCAGGTTTTCCAGAGACTTGATAATATCGAAAAACATCAGCTTACAACTGATAACAAAATTGAAGAACTTTTTGACCGCATGGACAAATATAAAAGAGAAGACAAACAGGGTATCTTCTTTCAGGGGCAGATTTTTGATGCTTATTCCAAATTCGAAAGTTTTATAGCACAGGCAAAAACGGAAATCATTTTGATAGATGGCTATGTTGACCTTACAGTTTTAGACCGCCTTGCAAAAAAGAAAAAGAACGTTACTGTAGAAATCTATACCGATGCAAAGACAAAACTTACCGCACAGGATGTTCAGAAGTTCAATGCACAGTATCCGCAGCTGAACTTAAACTATACCTCTAAAATGCACGACCGCTTTTTGATAATCGACAAGAAAACCTTGTATCATATTGGTGCAAGCCTTAAAGATTTGGGCAAGAAGTGTTTTGCTTTTGAGGTGCTGGATGCAAGCCTGATACCGACGATTTTGAAGAATTTATAATAAGGAGGGGGAAGTCTCACCCTCGCTCCAAACCTGCGGTTTTCCGCTACCCCTTCTCCTAGGGGCACAGCCCCTAAAACCCGGTAGCGCGCAGGCGAGTGGATAGCCACACGGATTCGAAATGCCTAACGGCATTTCCAAGAATGAGGAAATGATGAAGAAAGATTGGACAATAAAAAAACTTGGTGAACTTTGTAGGATTAGAACAGGAAAACTTGATGCAAATGCGGCCTCTCCAAATGGGAAATATCCTTTTTTCACCTGTTCAATAACACCATTAAAAATAGATTCTTTTTCTTTTGATTGTGAATGTGTATTGGTAGCAGGAAATGGTGATTTAAATGTGAAATATTATGAAGGAAAATTTGATGCATATCAGAGAACTTATATTATTGAATCTTTAGATAAATCATTATTGGATGTAAAATATCTTTATCTTTTTCTTTCAAGTTATATTGATACATTAAGAAAGCAAGCAATTGGCGCAATTATAAAATATATTAAACTTGGGAATTTGACCGATGCCAATCTTCCGCTTCCTTCTCTTGAAGAACAGAAACGAATAGTTGCCGTGCTGGACAAAAAGTTTGCACAGATAGAAACACTTAAAACCGCCGCCGAAAAAAACTTACAGAACGCCAAACAACTTTTCCAGGCAGAACTAGAAAAAGCATTCAGCAATACATCTTGGGAAAAGAAACGATTAGGTGACTGTGGAACTTTCAAAAATGGAATGAACTTTGCTTCTACAGAATCAGGATATTCAATTCATTCTCTTGGAGTTGGTGACTTTAAGAATCTGTATAAGATAGAAAATACAGAGACTTTATCTGAAATTTCATTGAATGCAGCTCCTTCAGAAGAGTACTTACTAAAAGATGGAGATATTGTATTTGTTCGTTCAAATGGTAATAAAGAATTAGTAGGTCGATGTCTTCTTGTTTACCCCAAAAATATTCCAACAACATACAGTGGTTTTTGTATTCGTTTTAGAAAAAAAATCGATCAGTTAGATGCAGATTTCCTTCTTCATTTCATGAAATCAGACAAGTCACGTAAAATTCTAAATGGAAAGGAAGGTGCAAATATTTCAAACCTCAACCAAAAGATTCTTGGAGACTTTGAAGTTCCACTTCCACCACAAGAAGAACAAAAACGCATCGTAGCTCATCTCGATTCCCTCAGTGAAAAAGTTCACCAGCTGGAAGAAATCTACACAAAGCAGCTCGCCGACTGCTACGAACTAAAGCAGGCATTTTTGCAGAAAGCCTTCGAAGGAGAGTTATAATGGAATTAGCTCAGACAATAGGTGTTATAATTACAATTGTTGTTTCTGTAATCAGTTTAATAATTTCAATTCTTGCATTTATTCAACAGAAACCAAAATTAATATGTGAAATTGTTAGAGCTTATTATGGACCTGCACAATTGAAAGATAACATGAAGAAATTTTACATAGCAGCAGGAATTGAAATTACACTGCAGAATCCTTCTCCAGCAAATATTACAATTTATGATTTGAAATTGAAAATAGGTAAAGAATGTTACCAATATCTATTACCACAAGATGACGACGATCAGAATATTACTTTTTTCTATTCTGATAATGGAAAATTATATGGGAGTGGTTGGGCTATACCTTATAATACGACAGGTTATGATTTGCCTTTCAAAATTAATTCCTATGATGCAATATTACCAACTTTTGTATTTCATAATATTCCTAATAGTTTTCATGGAAAAAAACATGGAATACTGATCATAAAGACAACAGCGGGTAAATTGAAAAGAAGAATCAAACTGTCCCCTTTTGATATTAATACCGTTGAAGATTGGAATGAAGTGAATAAATTCATGAAAAGTGAGTTAAAATAAGTTACCTTTGAAGGAAGTTTTAAAATGGAATTAAAATTACACAGAGTAATCAAAACCGAGGGTAATAAAAATTATGAGTATATTGGATTAATTTCTGAACTTCCTGAAGAATCAAATGAAAAAGATCTAGAAATGAATCATAAATTTGATTGGTGCGTAAAGAAATCTTTTGAAAAATCTCCTTATTTTGGTAATGTATCATATAAGGAGTCGTTACGATTAGACAGGTTAGAAAAAACGAGAAAAGCGTAGTACTCTAGATT